>ERZ791931.215-NODE-215-length-71277-cov-3.920320_pt1 | contig 71277 bp, 58 predicted proteins | sample MGYA00510127_ERZ791931 | MGnify/ENA primary metagenome ERZ791931 (study PRJEB30046, sample SAMN00792067) | human gut metagenome | study: EMG produced TPA metagenomics assembly of the A metagenome-wide association study of gut microbiota in type 2... | reverse complement strand
TCAGAATGCCAGAAGAAGCGAGAATGGGTGAGAATATCAGAATGCCAGAAGAAGCGAGAATGGGTGAGAATATCAGAATGCCAGAAGAAGCAAGAATACGTGAGAATACCAGAATGCCAGAAAATGCAGGAACGGCAGAGGGTGATAATTTGTCAGGTGAATCTGTGAATCAGAAGAAGCAGAAACCAAAGCAGGAACCAAAGCAGGAATCAAAGCAGGAATTTCCGGGATCTATGGACAGTCTGCTTTGGGCAATGTATAAGACAGAACCGTTGCAGGTGGAAGATGACCGGAAGGTCAAGAAGACAGCTATATCGCAAAAAACAGGTAAAACAGAAAAAATAGAAAAAACAATAGAATCGGAAGAGACAAAGGCGCAGGACGAGGCGAACAGAAATCAGCGGATCCGAGAAATCCTGGAGGAGTTTATGGCTTGATAATAAGAGACTGATTTGTTAAAATATAGATAACGGCTCAAAGTTAGTTTTGTGAAACAATGACTGTCTGTGAGCTGTCACATTTATAAGAAGAAAATGATACAGATTTCTTCGAGACAAGAACTAGAACGTAACGGGTAGCATAAGGAGGACGAATCCAATGGGAAGTAAAGTAACATTTGATTATTCAAAGGCAGATGCGTTTATCAGCGCACATGAGATGGAATCTATGAAGAAGATTACCGAGGCTGCAAAAGCTGAACTCCTGGGAAGGGAGGGAGCAGGAAATGATTTCCTTGGTTGGATCGATCTTCCGGTTGATTATGATAAAGAGGAGTTCGAGAGAATCAAGAAAGCCGCTGCAAAGATCCAGTCAGATTCAGAGGTGCTGGTAGTAATCGGTATCGGAGGATCTTATCTTGGCGCAAGAGCAGCAATCGAATTTCTTGGACACAGCTTTTATAATGTAGTATCAAAAGAGATCCGCAAAGCTCCGGAGATTTATTTTGCCGGTAACAGCATCAGCAGTACATATCTGAAACACCTGATTGAAGTGATCGGAGACAGAGATTTCTCAGTTAATATCATTTCCAAATCCGGAACAACAACAGAGCCTGCAATTGCATTCCGTATTTTCAAGGAGATGCTGGAGAAGAAGTATGGCAAAGCTGAGGCTGCTAAGAGAATCTATGCAACAACAGACAAAGCTCGTGGAGCTCTGAAAGGACTTGCTGATGAGGAAGGATACGAAGAGTTCGTAGTACCGGATGATGTTGGAGGACGTTTCTCTGTACTGACAGCTGTTGGACTTCTCCCGATCGCAGTCAGCGGAGCTGATATTGACAAGCTGATGGAAGGTGCAGCAGAAGGAAGAAAATTCGCACTTGAGAACCCATTTGAGGAAAATGACGCAATGCTCTATGCAGCAACACGTAACATTCTGCTCCGTAAGGGAAAAGCGGTTGAGATCATGGCAAATTATGAGCCAAGCCTGCATTATGTATCTGAGTGGTGGAAACAGCTCTTCGGAGAGAGTGAAGGCAAGGATAAGAAAGGAATCTTCCCTGCATCTGTAGACCTTACAACAGATCTTCACTCTATGGGACAGTTCATTCAGGATGGAAGCAGAATCATGTTCGAGACAGTTATGGAAGTGAAGGAGCCGACAGAGCAGATCACAATCGGTGAGGAGCCGGTGGATCTGGACGGACTGAACTACCTTGCAGGCAAGACAATGGATTTTGTAAATAAGAGTGCTATGAATGGTACGATTCTTGCACATACAGACGGACAGGTTCCGAATCTGAAAGTGACAATTCCGGCGCAGGACGAGAAATCACTTGGACAGTTATTCTATATGTACGAGTTCGCATGCGGTGTCAGCGGATATATTCTTGGAGTAAATCCATTTAATCAGCCGGGTGTTGAGAGCTACAAGAAGAACATGTTCGCACTTCTTGGAAAACCAGGATACGAAAAAGAAAGAGAAGAACTTCTTAAGAGATTATAAGAATGGCAACGATATACGAAAAATTAAAAGCGTATAGCGATTCTGACTATTATGGATTTCACATGCCGGGACATAAGCGTAAGATGCATATGTCCTGGGATGCGGATCCTTATACTGTAGATATTACAGAGATTGAAGGATTTGATGATCTTCACCATGCAGAAGGAATCCTGAAAGAGGCTCAGGAACGGGCAGCCAGAATCTATCATGCAGATGAGACACATTTTCTGGTAAATGGAAGTACAGTTGGAATTCTGAGTGCTATCGCGGGTGTGACGAATAAAGGAGATCAGATTCTTGTGGCGCGCAATTGTCACAAATCGGTCTATCATGCAATCTACATGAATGAGTTGAATCCGGTGTATCTCTATCCTAGGTTTGATTCAGAGTTACAGTTGAATATTGAGATATCCGCAGAGGATGTGAGGAGGGCCCTTAATCGGTATCCACAGATCCGAGCAGTCATGATTGTATCTCCGACTTACGATGGAATTGTGTCGGATGTGGCCGAGATAGCAAAGGCCGCACATGAAAAAGGACTGCCGCTGATCGTGGATGAAGCACACGGGGCTCATTTTGGTTTTCATCCCTATTTTCCGGAAAATGCAAATCAAAAAGGCGCAGACATTGTGATCCACAGTGTTCACAAGACACTTCCGGCATTTACCCAGACAGCGCTTCTCCACATGAATGGAAATCTGGTGAACCGGGAAAAGGTGAGACGATATCTGCATATGTTACAGAGTAGCAGTCCGTCTTATATTCTGATGGCGGGAATCGATCAGTGCATGGAGATGCTGGATCATCACTGCGAGGAAGTTTTTGACCCGTATGTGGAGCGTTTGAAGAGATGTAGAGAAGAACTTGGAAAATGTGAACATATCCGGCTGGCAGAGACCAAACATTATGATAAGTCAAAGCTTGTATTATCAGTAGCAGGACTTACGAAAGGACTTGCGGATACATATGGTGCAGAAGCAACAGGTATTCAATTGCAGGAAGATTTATTAAATCAGTACCACCTGCAAATGGAGATGGCCGCGGGGACTTATGTGATTGCCATGACTTCGGTCGGGGATACCGATGAAGGAATGAAACGGCTTATAAAAGCAATTTATGAGTTGGATAAGAAATATAAACCTTTACAGGGGGCTTATAACACTGTAGATTCAGACATAGTGCCGGAAGAAATCAAAAAGTCGCAAAAGAAAGAAAAAAATTACGATATAGAACCGGGACATCTGCCACAGGCGGAAGTAATCTATTCACCGGCGCAGGTCATCAGCATGAAAGACGCAGGAGCAGATGGGTTTCAGTTTGTGCCATTGACACAGAGCGAAGGATACATTTCCGCGGAGTACGCGTATCTCTATCCGCCGGGGATCCCGATGCTGGTGCCGGGGGAACGGATCACAGCGCAGATCCGGGAACATTTTCAATGGTATATGGAAAGAACATATGAGATACAGGGAGTAGAAAAAGAAGGATACATAGAGGTATGGACGCATGGGTAAGATATATTATATAATGGGCAAGAGTTCATCTGGAAAAGATACATTATTCCGGAAGATCAAGCAAGAGCTGCCGATGCTTCAGACAGTGACGCTTTACACGACCAGACCGAAGCGGGAAGGTGAAAGAGAAGGCGTCGAATACCATTTTGTGACAGATGAACAGATGCATATTTTCGAGAGACAGGGAAAGGTTGTTGAACTTCGTACTTATAATACTGTTCACGGAGCATGGAAATATGCTACAATAGAAGATGGACAGGTCAATCTGGCAGAATCCGACTATCTGATGATCGGAACGCTGGAGTCCTATGGAAAGTTAAAGAAATATTACGGAGTGGCGTATCTTGTTCCGGTGTACATCGAAGTAGAGGACGGCGAGCGGCTGAACCGTGCACTTACGAGAGAGCGGCAGCAGGAAGTGCCACGTTACGCGGAGATGTGCAGAAGATTTCTCGCAGATACGGAAGATTTTTCCGAGGATCATCTGAGAGCTGCGGGAATAAAGAAGCGTTATTATAATGATGACCAAAAAAGATGCTTAGATGAAATTATAGAGGACATACGATATGGGAAGTTTTAAAGATGTAGTAGGACACAGAGATGTAATTCAATATTTGCAGAATGCAATTGCCGAGAATCGGGTATCACAGGCGTACATTGTGAATGGCGAGCGCGGAACCGGAAAGAAGATGCTGGCAAAGTTATTTGCCATGGCACTTTTATGTGAAGAACATGGACCGGAACCATGTAATAAATGTCATTCCTGTGTACAGGCAGAATCGAATAACCATCCGGATATTATCTGGGTGACACATGAGAAGCCGGGATCCATCGGAGTCGATGATGTGCGCACACAGATCAATAATACAGTTGCGATCAAGCCATATCAGGGCCCATATAAAGTTTATATTATTCCGGAAGCTGATATTATGACGGTACAGGCACAGAATGCGTTATTAAAGACGATTGAAGAGCCGCCACAGTATGCAGTATTTATTCTGCTGACGGAAAATGCAGACGTATTGCTTCCGACAATTAATTCCAGATGTGTCATGTTAAAACTTCGCTACATCAAAGATGCACTGATTAAAAAATATCTCATGGAGAGAATGGAAGTACCAGATTACAAGGCTGAAGTCTGCGCTGCATTTGCGCAGGGAAACCTTGGGAAAGCTATCAAACTGGCAGGCTCCGAGCATTTTAATGAGCTCAAGGACGAAGTCCTGAACCTGATGCGCCATATAAATGAGATGGATATCAGTGAGCTTGTGGAGGCAGTGAAACGCTGCACTCTTTATAAAGTTGAAATCAACGACTATCTTGACCTGATTATGGTATGGTACAGAGATGTCTTGTTATATAAAGCGACAAGGGAAATAGATAAGGTTGTATTCAAAGATCAGATCGACTGCATGCGTGAGCAGGCAAGACGCAGTTCTTATGAAGGAATTGAGACGATTCTGGACAGCCTTGACAAAGCAAAATCCAGATTGAAGGCAAATGTTAACTTCGATCTGGTCATGGAGCTTTTGTTCCTGACGATAAAGGAGAACTAGATTTATGACAAAAGTAATCGGAGTAAGATTCCGCCAGGCGGGAAAAATCTATTTTTTCTCACCGGGGAAATTAGAGATTAAGGCTAAAGACTGTGTCATCGTAGAGACGGCTCGCGGTGTTGAGTTCGGAAAGGTTGTGACAGGTCCGAAAGAAGTAGAAGACGACAAGATCACACAGCCTTTAAAATCTGTGATTCGAATTGCAAACGAAGAGGATTATAAAAAAGAAGAGAAAAACAGAGAAAAAGAAAAAGAAGCATTTAACATCTGCTTAGAGAAGATCCGTAAACACGGTCTGGAAATGAAGCTTATAGATGCGGAGTATACATTTGATAATAATAAAGTGTTATTTTACTTTACCGCAGATGGAAGAATTGATTTCCGTGAGCTGGTAAAAGATCTGGCAAGCGTGTTCCGTACACGTATCGAGCTTCGTCAGATTGGTGTCCGTGATGAGACGAAGATTCGTGGAGGCATTGGTATCTGTGGAAGACCACTTTGCTGTCACACGTATCTGTCTGAGTTTGCACCGGTATCGATCAAGATGGCGAAAGAGCAGAACCTGTCTCTGAATCCGACAAAGATATCCGGAGTTTGTGGCAGACTGATGTGCTGTCTGACTAACGAAGAAGAGACCTATGAAGAGCTGAACCGTCAGCTTCCGGGAGTTGGAGATCATGTGACGACGCCGGAAGGACTTCATGGTGAAGTTCAGGCCGTTCACGTACTGCGTCAGATCGTAAAGGTTATTGTGACGCTGGATAACGATGAAAAAGAAATCCGTGAATATCCGGCAGGTGAGCTGAGATTCAAATCAAGAAAGAAGAAAAAAGATGCAAAGCTTTCAAAAGAGGAGTTTGCACAGTTAAAAGCTCTGGAGGAGAAAAATGGCGCCTCCAAGTTAAATGATGACTAATAAGAAGCCCGATGAACGCCTGGATGATCTCCAGGTGAAGGGCTATGAGATTATACAGAAGCCCGGTCGGTTCTGCTTTGGCATGGACGCCGTGCTTCTGTCTTCCTATGCAAAAGTAAAACGTGGGGAACGTGCACTGGATCTTGGGACCGGAACCGGAATTCTTCCGATTTTACTGGAAGCAAAGAATCCGGGACTTCATTATACAGGTCTGGAAGTTCAGGAAGAAAGTGCTGATATGGCAAGAAGAAGCGTGGCACACAACGGGCTGGAGAACAAGATAGATATCGTTACCGGTGATATCAAAGAGGCGAGCCGCATATTTGGAAATGATTCGTATGAAGTCATTGTATCCAACCCACCGTATATGATTGGGGAACACGGCCTGAAAAATGATAATGAGGCTTTGTATATCGCAAGACATGAAGCGTTATGCACATTAGATGATCTTCTGCGAGAAAGCGCAAAAGTACTGAAAATGAAAGGACGTTTCTACATGGTGCACCGCCCTTTCCGCCTGCCGGAAATCTTTACAAAAATGTGCAATTACGGAATCGAGCCGAAACGCATGCGTCTTGTCCATCCATATGCAGACAAAGAACCAAACATGGTTCTTATCGAAGGACTAAAGGGTGGAAAACCACGCCTTACTGTTGAACCTCCATTAATTGTATATGAGAAAAATGGCAGTTATACGGAGGAACTATTGACATTATATGGAATGGAAAAGGATAGTCAATCTGTATAGAATGGCTGTGAAGATATAAAAAAGGAGAATTATATGTCAGGAACATTATATCTGTGTGCAACTCCGATCGGCAACCTGGAGGACATGACATTTCGCTGTGTCCGTATTTTAAAAGAAGTTGATCTGATCGCAGCAGAGGATACTCGCAATAGCATTAAGCTTTTGAATCATTTTGATATTCACACACCGATGACCAGTTATCATGAATACAATAAAATTGCGAAAGCGCATACGTTGATCGAGCACCTGGAAAATGGTGAAGATATCGCACTGATCACAGATGCGGGAACACCGGGAATCTCCGATCCGGGAGAGGAACTGGTGGCGATGTGTCAGGAAGCAGGAATCACTGTGACAGCAGTTCCGGGGGCAGCAGCATGCATCACAGCGCTGACTATTTCCGGATTGTCCACAAGAAGATTCGCATTTGAAGCATTTCTTCCGACAGATAAAAAAGAACGACAGGCAGTTTTGAACGAACTGACGGAAGAGACAAGAACTATGATTATCTACGAAGCACCGCACAGACTGGTCCGGACATTAGAGCTTCTGCTTGCGACCTTGGGTGACAGAAGAATCCGCATTTGCCGGGAGCTTACGAAAAAGCATGAGACAGTCTTTGCAACAACGATCAGTGCGGCAGTGGAATATTATAAAGAGCAGGAACCAAAAGGGGAATGCGTGCTTGTCATTGAGGGTAAGAGCCGTCAGGAACAGATAGAAGAAGAACGCCAGAAATGGGAAGAAATGTCCATTCAGGAACATATGGATTATTATATGGATCAGGGGATTCAGAAAAAAGAAGCAATGAAAATGGTCGCGAAAGACCGGGGAGTCGGAAAGAGAGACATTTATCAGGCGTTGTTGTAAAAAAGTAATGATGGATAGAAAGCCTGAATTGCAGTAGTCATGAGAAGACAAAGAAAGGGGCTGATCAGATGGCAAGTCTGACATTAAAACATGTAGATCGCGCATTTCCGAATGGATATGAGGCAGTAAAGGATTTAAATTTCCAGATTGAAGACGGAGAATTTGTAATATTGACTGGGCCATCCGGGAGTGGAAAAAGCGCTGTTATGCGCATGATTGCAGGTCTTGATGAAGTGAAAAATGGAGAGATATGGATTGGAGACAAGCTGGTCAACAGCCTTCCTCCGGAGGAACGTGGAATTGCCATGATTTTTCAGAATTATACGGTGTATCCGCGAATGACAGTTCTGGAAAATGTAGAACTGGGCTTAAGACTCCGTGGCATAGATGAAAAAGAAATAGGAAAACGGACACTGGAAGTGATGGAGCTATTGGACATTGTGGATGTACGCTATGCAAAAGTAAAGACGCTGTCGGATCTTTGGAAACACCGGACTGCGCTGGCGCGTGCCATGATTTTGGAGCCAGATGTAATCCTCATGGATGAGCCGCTTCGCAATGTAAGTCCCGAATTCCATAATCAGTTGACTCAGGAGTTGGTGGAATTGCAGGAGAGAACCGGAGTTACAATACTGTATGCTACAAAAAATGTGGAAGAAATGGCACTATTAGGGAAACGAAAAGTGATGGTGTAAAATAAAAGAGAAAGTCAAGTTTGAAAAAGGAACAGCAGCCGTATTAACACAAAAGAACTGGTGGATCTGCTTGGAAAAGAAGGAAGCCAGTATTTAAAGAGATTTATTTAGAAAATAGAGGAAAGGTTACGTGAGAAACACTTGCGAAATCTTTCCTTTTGTGTTATTTTATAAATACTTAAAAAAAAGATTCTATATTATAAGAAGTTCTAAGCCGTAAGGCATCTCATTTCGGTGTTTCAGATTTCGAGACAGTAATCCGACATGAAGAAAAAATGTTACTACATTAATTTGTTTGTACTATGAATACAGGGAGGAGTATAATTATTGAACAAACATACGAAAGAAATAATTGGAACCATCGGCATGAAAGCGCAGTATGACGAGAATGCCAAAAAGCTTTTAAGTAACAAAATTTTTCTGGCACATATTTTAAAAGGAACAGTAACGGAATTTAAAGATGCGAATCCAAGAGATATCATATCTTTGATTGAAGGAGAACCATATGTATCTACGGTTTCGGTAGAACCGGGAATGACTAATCAAGTGTTGGAAAATCCGAAAAGTAAAATTAAAGGTAGTAATACGGAAAATATGGAAACAAAAGAAGGGGCTATTCGCTTTGATATTATTTTTTATGTTCGAATGAAAGATGGAATTTCTCAGATTATTGTGAATATAGAAGCTCAAAAGAATAGTTCGCCGGGTTATCCTTTGATGAATCGGGCTATATTTTACACTTGCAGAATGATTTCTTCACAAAAAGAAAGAGATTTTACAAATTCTAATTATGATGGTATGGTAAAGGTATATTCTATATGGATTTGCCCAGGCGTAAATAAAAATTGTTTGAATCATTTTCATATAACAGATGATGCATTAGTTGGAAATTATAAGTGGCCAGGAAAGAAAGATTTATTTAATTTCATTATGATTGGACTGGATTGCGAGTCAAGTCAAAAGCTGTCTCAAAGCAAAACTGAGAGCGAATTACATCAATTCTTAAATATATTATTTTCTAGTAAACTAAGTGGAGAGGAAAAGGTGCGGCTTTTAGACGAAGAGTTAGATATTCCAGTAGATGAAAAAATCAGGGAGGAGTTGAAGGATATGTGTAATTTATCAGAAGGTATTGAAGAAAAGGGAATGAAAAAGGGAATAGAGACGGGACGATTAGAAACAATTGCGGAATGCCTGCGAAATGGAACGATGAATGATGCAAAAAGGCTGCTGAAAGCGACAGGAGAAGAGATTGAAAAAGCAACAGAGTTATTCTTGAAAAAGGGTGAATAAATGGTTGGACATATGTCATGCGATGTGCTAATATATACATGTATACAATCTGGAAATAAACGTAATTACTCAGAAGAATATAATTACAGGTAATCAGGAGGACTAGACATGGTGAAATTATATGACGGTGGTGCATATCTGGTAAATGGCACACAGATTATTGCGGACGCGGCGGAAGTAAAGGCAAAGACAGGTCGTGAGGTATTCAAGGAGGAAGCCAGAACGCAGACAATGGCTTATGGAATTCTGAACGCTCATAATATATCAGGCAATATGGAGAGACTGCAGATCAAATTTGATAAGCTGACATCTCATGACATTACATTTGTCGGAATTATTCAGACAGCGAGAGCTTCAGGACTGGAGAAGTTTCCAATTCCATATGTATTGACGAACTGTCACAACTCACTCTGCGCGGTCGGCGGAACGATTAATGAAGATGACCACATGTTTGGACTGACTTGTGCGAAGAAATATGGCGGTGTCTATGTACCGCCGCATCAGGCAGTTATTCACCAGTTTGCCCGCGAGATGCTGGCAGGTGGCGGCAAGATGATCCTTGGATCCGACAGCCATACCCGCTATGGAGCACTTGGAACGATGGCTATGGGTGAAGGCGGACCGGAACTTGTAAAGCAGCTCCTGAATAAGACATATGATATTAAGATGCCAGGTGTGATTGGAATTTATCTGGACGGAGAGCCGATCAAAGGCGTCGGACCACAGGACGTGGCGCTTGCAATTATAGGTGCAACATTTGCAAATGGTTATGTAAACAATAAAGTTATGGAATTTGTCGGACCAGGTGTGGAGAAGTTAAGTGCTGATTTCCGTATCGGAATCGATGTTATGACAACGGAGACAACATGTCTGTCTTCTATCTGGAAAACAGATGATAAGATTAAGGAGTTCTATGAGATCCACGGCAGAAGTGAAGATTACAAAGAACTGAATCCTGGTGCAGTTACATATTATGATGGTATGGTCTATGTGAACTTAAGCGAGATACGTCCGATGATCGCAATGCCGTTCCATCCGTCAAATGTATATACGATTGACGAAGTGCGTAAGAATCTGAAAGACGTGCTTCACGATGTAGAGCAGAAAGCACTGGTGAGCCTGGATGGTGCTGTGGATTATTCACTTCAGGATAAAGTGATTGATGGAAAACTTTATGTGGATCAGGGAATCATCGCAGGATGTGCCGGTGGTGGATTTGAAAATATCTGCGCAGCAGCAGACATCATAAAAGGTCATTACATTGGCTCAGATGAATTTACATTTAGTGTATATCCGGCAAGTACACCGATCTATATGGAACTTGTGAAAAACGGTGCAGTTGCGGATCTTATGGAAGCAGGAACAATTGTAAAAACAGCATTCTGCGGACCATGCTTTGGAGCTGGAGATACACCGGCAAATAATGCATTTTCTATTCGCCACTCTACAAGAAACTTCCCGAACCGTGAAGGTTCCAAGCTTCAGAGTGGACAGATTGCATCCGTTGCACTTATGGATGCCCGTTCAATTGCAGCAACAGCAGCAAATAAAGGTTTCCTGACACCTGCAACAGATATGGACGTAGAATACAAGGGACAGAAATACCACTTTGATCAGAAGATTTATGCAAATCGTGTATTTGATAGTCATGGTGTGGCTGATCCGGATACAAAGATCAAGTTCGGACCGAATATCAAAGACTGGCCGGCAATGTCAGCACTTCCGGAGAATCTGGTATTGAAAGTTGTATCAGAGATTCACGATCCGGTTACAACAACAGATGAGCTGATCCCATCTGGAGAAACATCTTCTTACAGATCCAATCCACTTGGACTGGCAGAGTTTGCACTTTCCAGAAAAGATCCTGCATATGTGGGACGCGCAAAGGAAGTACAGAAAGCACAGAAAGCAATCGAAGCAGGCGAATGTCCGTTAGAGGTATTGGAAGAATTAAAACCGGTTATGGCAAAGATCCAGGAGAGATATCCGGAAGCAGGAAAAGGAAATATCGGAGTCGGAAGTACGATCTTTGCAGTAAAACCAGGTGACGGTTCAGCAAGAGAGCAGGCAGCTTCCTGTCAGAAGGTGCTCGGTGGCTGGGCGAATATTGCAAATGAATATGCAACAAAAAGATATCGCTCCAATCTGATCAACTGGGGAATGCTTCCATTTATCACAAAAGAAGACGACAAGAAATTAAGCTTCAAAAATGGCGATTATATCTTTGTACCGGAAATCAGAAAAGCAGTGGAAAACAAAGATGCAGAGATCAGAGCTTATGTAGTCGGAGACACATTGAAAGAAGTCACATTTACACTTGGAGATATGACAGATGCAGAAAGAGAGATTATTCTCAAAGGTTGTCTGATTAATTATTATAAGGGCTAAATAATCCGATAGGTAAAATTCATGTTTTATGTTCCGTTGCACTGGGAATTATGCTGAATTCTATCTTGCGCAGTATTTTCGGCGGTAATATAATTGAATAAACAAATGTAAATAAAAGGCGGCACTTATGAAAAAAAGTGACGCCTTTTTGTAACACTTGGGATATTTTGGGACTCTTATATGTAGAAGAAGTAATAATACTTTTTACACTGGGTATTGGGGAACGGCAATTGGATAAGTCAATGGAGGAGTGTGGAGAACTTCTTGAGAAAAACAAATTGAGGAGGAAAAAGAATGAAATGTGATGCAAAAGCATTTTCAAAGCTATATGAGCAGGTCTATCAAGACCTCTATCGCTACGCGCTTTGTCTGATGCGTGATCCGCATGAGGCAGAAGACGCGGTGAGTGCGGCAGTGTTATCTGCTTATGAACATATACATAAACTTCGAAAAGAAGAAGCTTTCAAGAGCTGGATTTTTACAATTTTGTCAAATATATGTAAGAAAAGATTGAAACAGGTGGCGAAAGAAGGAATACAGCAGACAGAAGATTTTTTCCCGGAAGGACAGGTGGAAGGAATTCATGAAGAAGATGTGGGACTTGCGATGGATGTGAGAAATGCATTTTTTATTCTTTCAGAAGAAGAGCAAATGATAGTCGGGCTGTCAGTGTTTGGCGGTTATAACAGCACAGAAATCGGGAAGATCCTAAGCCTGAAGCCGGGAACTGTCCGGGTAAAACGAAGCCGGGCGCTGGAGAAGATGCAGTGTGTGTTGGATGGGAGGACATTTTATGAATAAGAATGAGCAGGACATGATTCGGAAAATAAAGGAAAAGTCAGAACAGGTTCCGGTGCCGAAAGCGCTTGAACCGAGACAGATTGAAGCAAAGCTTGCAGGAAAGAAGAAAAAAGTGTGGACTCCGGCGAGAATCGGTGGGCTGGCAGCAGCATGCCTGGTGCTGATCGTGGGAGTGATGGTATACCAGAATTATTTTAAAATGGAAGACGCGACTCGAGATGATAAGATAGCAGGCAGTGATGTGACAATTAGTGACAGTACGAAAGTAGAAAGTGCGGCGGAATATAAGGATGTCTATGCATATTTGGAAAAATATAAGAAAGATCAGGAAAGAGACAGTGCATACACTTCAAGCTGGGCAAGATCATTGAATGATATAAGAGTCGATGAATCAGCTGACAGTAAGGCAAGTGGAGATGCAGCACAGAATATGGAAGAAAGCAGTACTGCAGCAGCGGACACCGGAATGGCAAGCGGTTCTTATTCTGAGACAAATGTACGTCAGGAAGGTGTGGACGAGGGGGATACAGCTAAAACAGATGGAACATACCTTTACGTGTTAAAAGATAAGAGCGATCAGATTGCCATTATAGATACCCGCGATAATCGGATGAAGCAAACGGCTACTATAACAGTGGAAGATGTTTCTGAAATCCAGGAAATGTATCTGGACATTGAGAGAAATCAATTAATCGCAGTGTGTGACGGTTATGTGGGCGGCAAATGGAATGATGATGATTATGGATATGGTCAGAAGGTTAATACGACCGCAGTAACTTATGACATTTCAGATCGGGCAGATCCAAAAGAAGTTGGAAGGGTCAGTCAGAGTGGATATTACAATTCTTCAAGAATTGCAGATGGATACTTATACTTATTCAGTGATTATTATGTAACACTTGATGGTATAACGGCGAAGAATCCGAAGTCCTATATACCACTTGTAAACGATAATTTGATCAAAGAAACAGATATCTGTCTTCCGTCCATTTCAAAGGCAGATATGTATTCGATCATCACATCAGTTTCTCTGGAAAATCCAGATGAGACAGCGCACAGTAAGGCATTTTTGGCAGACGGTGGCAATTTATATGTGAGCAACGATAATATAAATTGCCACCGTCTAAATGTTCCCATCGCAATATTCCGGAAAATATGTGACGACAATCCGAAAAGTTTCTTATGAAAGTGGAAAATTGACGGCTGGGGCACAGTGCAAAATAGACGGTTATATTAATGATTCATTTTCTATTGATGAATATGATGGATATCTGAGAGTTGTAGTGACCGATGGCGACACAAACAGTGTTTATGTTTTGGATCAAGAACTGAAAGAAACCGGCTCCATCAAAGGTCTGGCAGAAGATGAGAGAGTGTACTCCGCAAGATTTATGGGAAAGACAGGATACTTTGTAACATTTAAAGAGACGGATCCATTATTTTCTGTTGATCTGTCGGATCCGAAAAATCCAAAGATCATAGGAGCGTTGAAGATACCTGGATTTTCAGATTATCTGCATCCGTATGGGAAAAATAAGCTTCTGGGTATTGGGATGAATGTTGATGAAAAGACTATGTCAACAGATGGCGTGAAATTGACGATGTTCGATATTTCTGATCCGGAAAATGTGAAAGAGGAGCAGACCTATGTCATTGAAAATGTGTACTATACAGATGTTTCTTATGATTATAAGGCAGCTTTAGTAGATGCAGAGAAAAATCTGATTGGTTTTGCTGCAGACAGCGAAGGCGGCCGGGAGTACTATACATTTTCTTACGACGAAAAACAAGGATTTACATGTACGATGCATGAGGAAATCAATGGAAATAATATGAGGATCACAAGAGGTATTTATATAGAAGATATGCTTTATGTTATCCAGGGAAATATTATAGAAGCGTATAGCCTGAAAGATTTCAAAAAAGTGGACGATATCATTTTGTAACATTTTTGTAACAAAATCTCGTATGTTTTTGACAATAAGACTAGTGTATGATAAACTTGTATCTGTAGAATTGTCAAAAAATTTGAGGTGAGAATATTGGATAAATATGAATATCGGGTAAAAACCGAGCAGATGCTCGAACATTACGAAAAGAAACAATTTAGAAAAGCAATGGAAATTGCTGATACAATAGACTGGAGAAGGGTGAAGAGCCCAGCAATGTTAAATACAGTAAGCGAAATCTACGAGAATAACGGGGAGTTTCAGAAGAGCCGTGATACGCTTATGATCGCATTTGACAGAGCACCGTCCAGCAGAAAGGTTGTGTATCGTCTGGCAGTACTTGCCCTGAAACTGAATGATCTGAATGAGGCTTCGGACTGTTATGAGGAATTTGTAAAACTGGCACCGAGAGATCCGAATCAATTCATTTTGAAATATCGGATTTTGAAGGCACAAGGGTCCGATCTGTCAGAACAGATTTCGGCACTGGAAGAATTTAAAAAGGCAGAATATATTGAAAAATGGGCGTATGAGCTCGCAAAGCTATATCATGAAGCAGGCATGACCTCAAAGTGCCTGGAAGAATGTGACGATTTGATCTTGTGGTTCAGCGAAGGAAAATATGTATATCAGGCAATGGAATTGAAGATGAAGTACAAACCACTGACACCACTCCAACAGGAAAAGTACGATGAGTATAAAGGTGTACCGAAAAAAGAGCCTAAGAAAGCAGTGGATAAAAAACCTGAGCGAGCTGCGCTTAAGGATGTAAAGAGTATCCCACAAGATACTGTATCAATTCCAAAAGAACAGATTAAAGCAGCGCAGGAAGCAGCAGAAGCTGCGGAGGCAGAACAGCAGGAATCAGGAGCCAATACAACAGAAACTGTGGATGGTCTGGATGCAACGAGAAGAATTCCGACAGCAGAGCTTGGAGAAGCATTGAAGGCAATGGAAGAAAATGCCAAGGCAGACAAAGAAGTTCCGATGGAAGAACCGGTTTTAGAAGAACCAGTTTCAGAAGAACCAGTTTCAGAAGAGCCGGAAGCACCAGCTGAGGAACCAGTCCTGGAGCCGGAAGAAGCTGTTTCAGAAGAACCAGAAGTTGTAGAAACAGAAGCACCAGTCATTGAACCAATCGGAAAAGAAACTCCGGAAGAAGCTCGGAATGTCAGAGAGTTAGAAGGAATTCTTCAGCATGCGGCAGAAGGACCAAAAAAATCTATTACGACAGTTGTGAAGGGTGCGACACTTCAAGAAGCACTGGCTAATGGCGTGGCTATGGCGAGTGGAATTAATCCGGAAGACCAGAAGAAGATGGAGGAACGAGAAGAAGAACTCCGCATTGAAGGTCAGATGAAGATTGAAGACATCTTGATGGAATGGGAAGCTAAGCAGAAGGTAAATGCTGAGGCAATCGCAAAGCAAAAAGCATCCGATGAAGAACGACTTAGAAAAGAGAGAGAAGCACTGGAAGCCCGCCGAGAGGCAGAAAGACTTGAGGCAGAGAGACGCGAGGTAGAAGAAATAGCAAGACGGAAAGCAGAAGAAAAAGCCCGTCAGGAAGCAGAAGAGAAAGCACGCCGTGAAGCGGAAGAGAAAGCTCATCGTGAAGCAGAGGAGAAGGCTCGTCGTGAAGCGGAGGAGAAGGCTCGTCGTGAAGCGGAAGAGAAGGCTCGTCTTGAGGCAGAGGAAGCAAGAAGAAAGGCATTGCTTTCTGATGATATCAGACAGCTTGTGGAAGAGCTGGAAGACCGTGTGACAGCACAGGAGAAAGAAGAGGAAAATTTTGATATAGAAGAGGAACTGGAGCTTGCAAAAGCAGAAGGGGAATCTGTTGAAGAAGAAATTGTAGATCAGTTTATTTCAGAAGAAGAGCTGGACGATATTGTGGAAGAACCTGAAGAGTCTGAAGAAGAACCTGAAGAAGAGATTGTTGAAGCAGTTTCGGAAGAAGAAGAGACGGAAGACGAGGATTCTGAGGATGAAGATGATTTCGAAGAGGAAGAGTTTGAAGACGAAGACTTTGAGGGTGAGGACGAAGAGTTTGAAGCAGAAGATGAAGTCGACGCTGTAGAAGAAATCGAAGAAGTACAAGAAGATGAAGAAATTCCGGAAACAGAAAACCAGGATGATTCGGAAGATAATTCCGAAGACGAGGATGATTTCGAAGACGAGGAATCCGAAGACGATGATTTTGAAGAGGAAGATGGATTCGACGAAGACGATTTTGACGAAGATGGTTTTGCAGATGAATTCCCGGAGGAAGATGAGGAAGAAGTAGAGGAATTCGATGCAGAGTGGAATGAATTCCCGGAAGATGAATCCGAGGACGAAGACGATTTCGAGGAAGAGGACGACTTCGAGGAAGAGGACGACTTCGAGGAAGAGGATGACTTCGAGGAAGAGGACGATTTCGAGGAAGAGGATGACTTCGAGGAAGAGGACGATTTCGAGGAAGAGGATGATTTCGAGGAAGAGGACGACTTTGAGGAAGAGGATGACTTTGAGGAAGAAGACGACTTTGAGGAAGACGATGACTTCTATGAAGATGATTATGTAGAAGACGACGATTACGAAGAGGATGACTTTGAGGAAGAGGACGACTTCGAGGAAGACGATTTCGAGGAAGAGGACGACTTCGAGGAAGAGGATGATTTTGAGGAAGATGATTTCGAGGAAGATGACTTTGAAGATGAGCTTCCTGAGATTCCGAATCCGGAAGACCTTGAAGGAGACTTGGAAATTGAAGAACCATCTGAGGAAGAGATTCAGCGCAGAATTAAGAAGTCAAAAGGAAGCGGAGTTCCATTTGATACCGGATTTGTTGTAACAGGAAGATATGACTTAAGTGCAACCAGTGAGATTGGACTGAAAGCCGGACTGACAGAGGAGCAGAAGAAATTATTCTCTTACTTCGTACCGGTCAGAGGAATGAGTGAACAGATTGTTGCAGTACTTGATAATGACAGACGTGCCCAGAGAGAGGGAACTTCAAGAACCGGTAACTTAATGATCATTGGTCGTAAAGGATCTGGAAAAACAGTACTTGCAGTAGATATTGTAAAAGCAATCCAGAAACAGAGAAATCTGAAACAGGGTAAAGTTGCTATTGTTACAGGTGAGTCGCTGAATAAGAAGGAACTTGGCAATATTATCCAGAAGCTTCGCGGTGGAGCGATCATCATCGAAAAGGCTGGTAAGTTGAATTCCAGAACAATCAAGGAACTGAATGCATTGATGTCAAGAAAGACCGGAGAGCTTCTCTTTGTTCTTGAAGATCAGAGAAAACCTCTGGAGAGAATTATGACAGCTAATCCGGATTTCAAAAAGAAATTCACTTCTAAGCTTGAGCTTCCAGTATTCATCAATGATGAGTTAGTAACATTTGGTCAGACTTATGCGAAGGAAAATGGATATAAGCTTGATGAAATGGGAATTCTGGCACTTTACAGCCGAATTGATGTAATGCAGCGTGAAGATCATGCGGTTACAGTTGCGGAAGTAAAAGAAATCATGGATGAAGCAATTAAACATTCACAGAAAGCAAATGTAAAGCATCTTGCAAGACGTGTATTTGGAAAATCTACGGATTCGTCAGATCGCATTATTCTGAAGGAAGAAGATTTTAAAATTTAATGATATAGTGAATGTAAGTGATGAAACAGGGATACAATTGTAGAAAATTGTATCCCTGTTTTTTGTCTGGAATCGAGTGACATAGATTGAATTTTATGTTCCGCTAAGGTATACTTAAGATATTGAAATCCGGATGAAATGTGAGGGAAATTTATGGAGAAAGAATGGAAAGCTTATGAAATCGGAGAATTAGATCAGTACCTTTTCGGACAGGGAAATCACTACGAAATTTATAAGAAGCTGGGTGCGCATATGGTGGACGACGAAGGGCAGGAAGGAGTTTATTTTGCTGTCTGGGCACCGAATGCGAAATCAGTGTCTGTAGTGGGGGAATTCAATGACTGGGATCGCACAAGAAACCCTATGACAAGGGCGGAATGTATCGGAATTTACACATGTTTTGTACCGGGAGTAAAAGAAGGCATGATGTATAAGTTCTGCATTGAGACGATTACAGGGGAGTATCATATGAAGGCAGATCCGTATGCCAATTATGCAGAACTTCGTCCGGGTACAGCATCAAGAATAACGAATATTGAGAATTTGAAATGGACCGATAGTTCCTGGATGACTGCACGGGAAAAATGGAACCACAAAAAAGAACCAATGTCTGTATATGAGGTTCATATGGGTTCCTGGAAGAGACACCCAGACACAGAGGACGAGGGATTCTATACTTATCGTGAGTTTGCAAAAGAAATCACAAAGTATATGAAAGATATGGGATATACGCATGTGGAGATTATGGGAATCGCAGAACACCCATTTGATGGATCATGGGGATATCAGGTGACAGGATATTATGCGCCGACAAGCCGTTATGGAACACCGGAAGATTTTGCGTGGATGATCAATTATCTGCATAGAAATGGAATCGGTGTCATTATGGACTGGGTTCCGGCACATTTTCCAAAGGACGAGCATGGACTTGCCGAGTTTGACGGAACAGCAACTTACGAGTATGCAGATCCAAGAAAAGGGGAGCATCCGGACTGGGGGACGAAGATATTTGATCTTGGCAAGAATGAGGTAAGGAACTTCCTGATTGCCAATGCACTTTTCTGGGTGGAGCACTTCCATATTGATGGACTTCGCGTTGATGCAGTTGCTTCTATGCTGTACCTGGATTATGGAAAGAAAGACGGAGAATGGGTTCCGAACCAGTATGGAGGTAATGAGAACCTGGAGGCAGTAGATTTCTTCAAGCATCTGAACACAGTTGTACTTGGAAGAAATCCGGGGGCACTTATGATAGCGGAAGAGTCTACGGCATGGCCGAAGGTAACCGGAGATGTAGAAGACGGAGGTCTTGGATTTAGCCTTAAGTGGAATATGGGGTGGATGCACGATTTTACGGAATATATGAAGCTGGATCCGTATTTCAGAAAAGACAATCATCATATGATGACATTTGCCATGAGTTATGCGTACAGCGAAGATTACATTCTCGTACTGTCGCATGATGAGGTTGTCCATTTGAAATGTTCCATGATCAATAAGATGCCGGGACTTGGATTTGATAAATATGCGAACCTGAAAGCAGGATATGCATTTATGATGGGACACGCCGGAAAGAAATTGTTGTTCATGGGACAGGATTTTGCACAGCTTCGCGAGTGGTCAGAGGAACGTGAACTGGACTGGTATCTGTTGGAGGAGCCGGAGCATCAGGCAATTCAGTCATGGATGCGTGATCTACTCCACATGTATAAAAAGAAACAGGCGCTTTATGAACTGGATCAGTCATGGGAAGGATTCGAGTGGGTTAATGCAGATGATGCATACAGAAGCATTTACAGCTTTATCCGCCATTCTAAAGATGGAAAGCATAACCTTCTGTTCGTGATCAACTTCACACCGATGGAAAGAGAAGACTACCGTGTAGGCGTTCCTAGAAAGAAGCAGTATAAGCTGATTCTGAACAGTGACGATGTGAAATATGGCGGAAATGGCGAGAAGAGACAGAATATTTATCATGCCGTGAAGAAAGAATGTGATGGAAGACCATATTCATTTGGATACAAATTGCCGCCGTATGGGGTAGCAGTTTTTGAATTTTAAAATATATAATAAGAGAGGCACCAGACAGCTCTAAAATCTGAGCTGATTCTCTATATTTTATGCGCTGGCTTATTGCTTGCGGATTATGCAAACTCGTCTGTGAACAGACTCAGACAGTGCATAATCTGCAAGGCCAGCTCGAAAATATAACGAGAATCACTCAATGATTTTATCACCGCCTGGTGCCACTTTTATTATGTAATTTACGCCGGGAGGTGTGGAAAGGAAGAAATAATCGAATGATAGAAATATGTAATGTTATTCGAGAACTTTTTAATTATCTACTTTATGCCGGGAGGTGTGGAAGAGAAACAGGGAGATGGAATTTGAGTATTCCATCTCCCTGCTAAAGTTATGAATTAATTTTATTCTGCGTTTGTAGAAGTGTTTGTGTTGTTATCTGTCGTGTTGTTTTCAGTTCCGATGCTGTTGCCTTCGGAGTTGTCTTCGGATTCTGCAGTGTTATCAGAAGTGTCGTTATCAGCATTGTTGTCGGTGCTGCCTGTATCGGTGTTGTTGTCCGTATTTTCTTCGACTGCGTCAGTGTTATCTGTATTATCGGAGTTGTCTGTATCATCGCCTCCGAACAGATCCTTGAAAAATCCTACGATTTTATCCCAAAGCCCTTCCTCTTTTGCCAGATTTACAGAATCGTTGACTTTGCCTTTTACGGCATCTAATGTGCTGTCGACGATTGCATCATTTCCGAGTGCTGCATCATCCGTATTGTTAATAATTCCACCGCCAGAACTATCTCCGCCAAAGAAGCCTTTGATGGAGGACCACAGGTTGCTGAAGAATCCTCCGGATTTCCCGTCCAGGTTGTCGAGAGTCTTTTTCAGTGCTTTGACATCGTAGTCGTACTGGGAAATAGATTCCATCAGACTTGTGATTTTCGCAAGCTGGTCATCGGTTAGTGTAATTCCCTGCTTATCGGCTGCGTCAGAAATCGCGTCCTGAATATCGGACGGATCAGTCAGTTTGTCTTCAATAACGGATTCTTTGACATCGTTGATCAGATCAGATGCTGTATCCTGACCGAGATCCTTGGCGAGATCACCGGTTGTTACCAGCTCTTCTGTTGCAGTTGCTTTCTGGTCTTCGGAAAGTTCTTTTCCACTGGCTTTTTCGTAAGCCATCATAATACCTGTCAGTGCACCGGTTCCAGATACTTCAATTGGAGATCCGGCAACAACGTTACAGTTCTCAACGCCGGAAGTCAAAAGTGTACTGGCAATCATAGAACTTGTTACAAATGTCAGGTTTGCGACTTTTACCTGAATTCCGCCGCTGTCTGTCGGCTCAACATAAGAACAGCTATATGTTCTTGTACCAATCTGGGATTCGGTCGCGATCCCTTCCATATATTTTCTTTCGTCTGTGTTCGTGACTTCGATCGTGTCTACCTGATCGGCGGAAGTACCGAAGTATTTGTACATAGAAGCTTTCTGCTCGTCGGATAAGTTTGCTCCGAGAGTGACTACTTTTGCGCTGTCAGCCAGGGCAGTTACCGGCAGGCTTACAGATGCCAGAATTATTGCCAGGCTAAACGGCAGAACCCTTTTTAATTTTTTCATACTCATAATTATCCTGTGGTGTCAGACGCCACATCTCCTTTCTGTACACCCAATAATAGCATACTTGTGTAAAAGTAAAAAGTAAAAAATTCTTAACTATTTCGAAAGATTTTGTTACGGCTTGTGTACATCTGTGGACTAAGACAGGATTTCCAGCATTCTAGATTCAAATGTGTGTTCATCCATCATTCCCCCCATGACACCGACTGACTTTTTATCTTTGAAGAGAACAAATGTCGGGACGATTTCCGGGGCGTATTCTGCGGCGAGTACTGCAGATTCTTCAATTTCGACTTCGCAGAACTTGATCTTTCCGGCGTATTTCTTTTCGAGATCCTCCACGACCGGCTTCATCATGGAGCATTTTCCACACCAGATAGCGTAGAACATAACGACGACCGGGAGAGAGGTATCTTTTACTTCTATTTGAAAATTTTTTGCAGTTAAATGTAACATCAAATCAACCTTTCTGATCAGTGCCTTCGGCAGTCAGAACCGTGGTTCAGAATATCATATACTTCTTTCAGGGATTTTCTGAAACAACTGATCCACCTGCGCAGACACCGATTTCGATAAGTGTATTCAAAAAACTTTTGTCGGAAGTTTTTTTTGTTATGACAATTTCGGCTCATGGCGAACAGACTCCGAAGGCTTTCTCATTAATAGTATATGCGCTGTAACTCTAAGAAAGTCACAGCAGACATCTTCTTTTAGCAATGAGCTTGCAGATCGGGTGATCCATGGATGAAAATTTCTCTTCATATTCTGTCATAATATTTCCAACGTTCATAATTTCATCATGGTGCAGGTCATAAGTACATTCAGAAATGCCCCATGTTTCGGATTCCCCTAAAGACTCAACGGAAAAATCAAAAAGATCACGGTTATCTGTCTTGAATTCTACCTGTCCGTCTTGGACAAGAACCTTGTCGTAACGTGCAAAAAATTCCGGTGATGTGAGTCGTCTTCTTGCATGGCGGGCTTTCGGCCATGGGTCGGAGAAGTTCAGATAGATCCGGTCAACTTCATTTTCAGCGAACACATTTGATATGTCCTGTGCGTCCATACAAATGAAGCGAATGTTTGGCAGAGTGCTTTCGTTTTCTTCTATATATATGTTTAACTTTTCCACAGCACGGAGAAGGACGCTTGTGTAGCGCTCGATTCCGATGTAGTTGATCTGTGGATTTTTCTGAGCCAGTGCCATGAGAAAACGGCCTTTTCCCATGCCGATTTCCATGTGGACCGGGTAGTCATTCTGGAATACATCAGATGCCCAGTGACCACGGAATTCTTCCGGAGTCTCGATAACCTGACTGCACTCTTTTAACACGCCTTCGGCGCGGGGTATATTTCTAAGTCGCATATATAATCTCCTTATTTGTTGTATTTCTTTATTTGCAAACTTCCCAAATCCGGGAGATTCTTGCCTTGCCTTAGTTTACAGGCTTTGGCAAAAAAAGTCAAACTCAATGGTGTATAGCGGCCATATCTATATCATATTGCCGAAAGGAATATGCGTAACGACTAAAATTTTTCCGAAAAACACAAATAATTTGTGCAAATTTTCGACATATTAAGGAGAAGGTATATAAAAACGGGAGGAAAGTGACTAAATTTTGGACAAATGAAAAAACTCAAATAAGAGAATATGCTTAAAAAATTGTCAAATAAAGTAATTGTTAAGAAAAAAAGAAATGATTGACATTTAAAAAACAGGAGAGTAAAGTAATCACGAAATTTGGAGAAGAAAGGGAGGGAGTCATACGGAGAAATTAACAGAGAGTCTGTTGGAAGAGCTGAATTGTGATACAGCATTTACTATTCCGTTATTCGGGGGAATTAAGATTAGTGAGTCCGTGGCGGTTACATGGATCATTATGGCTGTAGTTGTACTGCTGTGTGTCATATTCGTAAGGAATCTCAGTGTAGAGAATCCGGGGAAAGCTCAGCTTTTATTGGAATCCGCAATCGGAAAAGGAGTGGACTTCTTTGAAGATGTTATGGGCAAAGAAAACCGAAGATATATCCCATATCTTATCACGGTGCTGATCTATATCGGAATTGCCAATATCATTGGATTGTTTGGGTTTAAACCGCCGACAAAGGATCTGAATGTCACAATAGCGCTGGCTGTTATGAGTATGTGTCTGATCGAGTATTCCGGAATACATAAAAACGGATTAAAACACTGGGTCAAACATTTTGCAAAGCCGGTTCCGTTCGTCGCACCGATCATGGTACTGGAGATTGTAATCCGTCCATTGTCCTTGTGCATGCGACTGTTCGGTAATGTACTGGGAGCATTTGTAATCATGGAGCTTTTAAAAATAGTAGCTCCGGCGATTATACCAATCCCGTTTAGTTTTTATTTTGATATATTTGATGGATTCTTACAGGCTTATGTATTTGTATTTCTGACGGCGCTGTTCATGAATGAGGAACAGGAGTAAAGCCGGAAGATAAGAAGAACAGACTTAAAAGGGATTTAAGAAAACATTTTTAGACAAGAAGAAAAGGAGATTAAGATTATGTTAGTAGCAATTGGAGCAGGTATCGCAGTTTTAACAGGTTTAGGAGCAGGTATTGGTATTGGTCTTGCAACAAGCAAGGCAGTAGACGCTATCGCAAGACAGCCAGAGGCTGAGTCAAAGATCAGCAAGAACCTGATTCTTGGTTGTGCCCTTGCAGAGGCAACAGCTATTTATGGATTTATCATCGGTCTTCTGATTATCCTGATGCTGAAATAATTAGCAGTTCGTAAAGAAGCAGGAGAAAAGAAGAAAGGCAGGTGGGAAAAGGTGATAAAAGTAGATTTGAGCCTTCTCTGGACCATAATAAACCTTGTAGTCTTTTATCTATTACTGAAGAAATTCCTGTTCAAACCAGTTATGGGGATCATGGAAAAGCGTGAGCAGATGATTGCCGACGGATTGAAAAATGCAAGTGACAGACAGGAAGAGGCAGAGACTCTGAAAAAAGAGTATGAGTCAGCTCTTTCCGGTGCAAAAGAGGAATCGGTTAAAATCGTTGAAAATGCCCGTGTAGAGGCTAAGAGACAGTCAGATGAGATTCTTGCAGATGCGGACAGAAGAGCAGATGCCACGATCGAACGTGCCAGAAAGACCATCGAGACTGAGCGAAAGCAGGCATTGGATGGCGTTGAGACACAGATTGCAGGACTTGCAATGCAGGCAGCCAGAAAGATTGTAGATGAAGAGACAAGAAAACAAGGAAATCAGGCGATTTATGATCAGTTTTTGGAAAGCGTAGGTGACGCTCATGACGGCAAAGACGAGTAATACAGTAAAGTTCGTTCAGCCGGCAGCAAAGCGCTATGCAAGAGTTCTGTACGAACTGGAAATTCCGAAAGCAGATATTGAGAAAACAAAAGAAATCTTCTGTCAGGTACCGGAAGTATATGAAGTACTGTTAAATCCGGTAATTACGGCAAAGAACAAATACAGTGTTATCGAACAGATATTTCCAAAGTCTATTTGTAATTTCCTGAAGGTAACATGCGAGAACCAGAGAATGGGCATGCTTTGGGACATTTTCGAAAGCTATGATAAATATTGTGAGGAGCAGCAGCAAGTTATGACTGCGACTTTAATATGTGTAGACGAGCCAGACGAAGAGCAGGCTGAGAAGATGAAAACATTTATTATGGATAAATATCATAAATCGAAGGTAAATCTGGAGGTCGAAAAAGACCCGTCACTGCTTGGAGGATTTATCCTGAGAGCGGGCAGTGATGAATATGACTGGAGCATTCGTGGAAGAATGAACCGGTTAGAACAAAAATTGACCTGGAGGTGAACGTAAGTGAGTTCAATCAATTCAGATGAAATTATTTCAATTCTGAAAAGTGAAATAGAGAATTTTGATGAGATCAGTAAAGACAGCGAAGTCGGAACTGTTGTAACAGTCGGAGACGGAATCGCTACCATTTACGGAATCGATCATGCAATGTACGGCGAGATCGTTACCTTCGAAAATGGTCTGAAGGGTATGGTACAGGATATCCAGAAAGACGAGATCGGATGTATCTTATTTGGATCAGATACAGGAATCAAAGAAGGAACAAAGGTTGCACGTACAAAGAAAAAAGCCGGAATCCCGGTAGGAGATAAATTTATCGGAAGAGTTATCAATGCCCTTGGTGCACCAATCGACGGTGCCGGAGAGATTGAGGCAGATGATTATCGCCCGATTGAAAATGAAGCACCTGGAATCATTGACAGAAAATCCGTCAGCGTTCCTATGGAGACAGGAATCCTTTCTATTGATTCCATGTTCCCGATCGGACGTGGACAGAGAGAGCTGATCATCGGTGACAGACAGACTGGTAAGACATCTATCGCAACAGATACAATTTTGAACCAGAATGGAAACGGAGTGATCTGTATCTATGTTGCCATCGGTCAGAAGGCATCAACGATTTCAAAAGTTGTAAATACATTTAAGACATCAGGAGCTATGGATCACACCATCGTATTAGCATCAACAGCAAGCGACTGTGCGCCGCTTCAGTACATTGCTCCTTATGCGGGAACTGCACTGGCAGAGTATTTTATGTACAAAGGAAAAGATGTACTGATCGTTTATGATGATCTTTCCAAACACGCAGTTGCGTACCGTGCATTGTCACTGTTACTTGGAAGATCTCCTGGACGTGAGGCTTATCCTGGAGACGTATTCTATCTGCATTCAAGACTTCTGGAGCGTTCCAGCCGTCTGAGTGAGGAAAAAGGTGGCGGATCTATCACGGCTCTTCCAATCATCGAGACACAGGCCGGAGATGTATCTGCATATATTCCGACAAACGTTATTTCCATTACAGATGGACAGATTTTCCTGGAAAGCAGTTTGTTCTTCTCAGGAATGCGTCCGGCGGTCAACGTAGGATTGTCTGTATCTCGTGTAGGTGGAGATGCACAGACAAAGGCTATGAAGAAGGCAGCAGGAAGTCTTCGTATCGATCTGGCCCAGTATCGTGAGATGGAAGTCTTCACACAGTTCAGTTCAGACCTTGATGATGCAACGAAAGAACAGCTGGAATATGGCAGCGGACTGATGGAGCTTCTGAAGCAGCCGCTTGGAAAACCAATGTCACTGGCAGATAAAGTTATTACACTTTGTGCTGCAAGACATAAAGTCATGCTTGGAATTCCAACTGCAAAAGTAAAAGGATTCCAGATGGATATGTTAAGTTACTTTGCAAGTGCACATCCGGAAATCGCAAGAGAAATCGAGGAGACAAAGGATCTGTCTAAAGAGTTATCCCAGAAGATCGTGGAGATTGCAGAGGAATTCAAAAAGAGCAGGTGTTAATGTATGGCAAATATCAGAGAAATACAGACACGAATTAACAGTGTAAAAGATACGATGAAAATCACCAATGCCATGTACCTGATCTCTTCTACAAAAATGCGTCAGGCCAGAAAGAAACTGGCAGATGCAGAGCCGTATTTTTATAAATTGCAGGCTGAGATTGCCAGAATCCTGCGTCATATGCCGGAAGTGAGCAACCAGTATTTTGACAGTAGGGAAGAAATTCCGAAAGAAGAACGGAAAATCGGATCTGTAGTTATTACCGGTGATAAAGGACTGGCAGGAGCTTACAATCATAATGTAGAAAAAGCAGAAGAGGAAATCATGAAAATGCCGGGACACCACAAATTGTTTGTTGTAGGTGAGCTTGGAAGACATTATTTTGTAAGTCAGGGACATGAGATTGAACAAAATTTCCAATATACTGTGCAGAAACCGAACCTGAGCAGAGCCAGAATTATTTCTGAGACATTGATGGAGCAGTTTAATAATGGCGAGCTGGACGAAGTGTATGTTGTCTATACGCGAATGGAGAATTCTATGGTATCTGAGGTGGAGACTGTAAAGCTGCTTCCGCTTGAGAGAAGTGCATTCGGAGAGGACAGCATTCCGGCGAACTTAAGGCGTGAGGCGATTCAGTTATATCCGTCTGTCGAGAGCGTCATGGACAATATCGTACCGAATTATGTAACCGGAATGATTTACGGTTGTTTGGTCGAGGCGTATGCAAGTGAGCATAATGCTAGAATGACGGCTATGAAGTCAGCGACAGACAGTGCCGAGGCAATTATCAAAGATTTGTCTATTGCTTATAACCGGGCAAGACAGGCAGCCATTACGCAGGAGATCACAGAGGTATGCGCAGGTGCGAAGGCACAGAAACGGAAAAGGAAGTGAGAACAGATATGAATAAAGGACGAATTGTACAGGTCATGGGTCCTGTTGTCGATGTTTTATTTGAAGACGGAGAGCTTCCGAATATCAAAGATGCCCTTGAGGTAGATAACGGAGACAAGACTTGTATTATGGAAGTTGCACAGCATCTGGGAAACAGCGAAGTACGTTGTCTGATGCTGGCTGCAAGTGAAGGACTTCACAAAGATATGGAAGTCCGTGCAACTGGAAGCGGTATCAAAGTTCCAGTTGGAGATCAGACACTTGGACGTCTGTTCAATGTGCTTGGTCAGACCATCGATGATGGAAAAGAAATAGAGAAAGATGCAGAGCGCTGGGAAATCCACAGACAGGCGCCTACATTTGAAGAGCAGAGTCCTGCTGTTGAGATTCTTGAGACAGGTATCAAGGTCATCGACCTTCTTGCACCATATGCAAAAGGTGGTAAGATTGGTCTGTTCGGAGGAGCCGGAGTTGGTAAGACTGTACTGATTCAGGAGCTGATCCGAAATGTAGCAACAGAGCATGGTGGATATTCTATCTTTACAGGTGTCGGAGAGCGTTCCCGTGAAGGAAATGACCTCTGGACAGAGATGAAAGCGTCTGGCGTACTTGAGAAGACAGCTTTGGTATTTGGTCAGATGAACGAGCCGCCTGGAGCTCGTATGCGTGTCGCTGAGACAGGACTTACAATGGCTGAGTATTTCCGTGACAAAGAACATCAGAACGTGTTGCTCTTTATTGATAACATTTTCCGATTCACACAGGCTGGATCTGAAGTTTCCGCCCTGCTTGGACGTATGCCATCAGCCGTAGGTTATCAGCCGACACTGGCAACAGAAATGGGTGAATTACAGGAGCGTATTGCTTCTACAAAGAATGGTTCTGTCACATCCGTTCAGGCAGTCTATGTACCGGCCGACGACTTAACAGACCCTGCACCGGCAACAACATTTGCACATCTGGATGCAACAACCGTACTTTCACGTAAGGTCGTTGAGCAGGGAATTTATCCGGCTGTGGATCCGTTGGAGTCTAACTCACGTATCCTGGAGGCAGACATCGTAGGTGAAGAGCATTATAAAGTAGCCAACCAGGTGACAGAGATTCTTCAGAAGTACAAAGAACTTCAGGACATCATCGCTATTCTTGGTATGGAAGAGCTGTCCGATGAAGATAAAGCGACGGTTATGAGAGCAAGAAAGATTCAGAAATTCCTGTCACAGCCATTCTTCGTAGCTGAGACATTTACAGGAATTCCTGGAAAATATGTACCACTGAAAGAGACAATCCGTGGATTCAAAATGATCATCGACGGAGAAATGGATGAATATCCAGAGGCAGCCTTCTTCAATGTTGGAACGATCGACGAAGTTATCGAGAAAGCAAAGACACTGAAAGACGGAGAGTAAGAGGTGCGTAAACTATGAAAACATTTTGGTTGAAAGTCATAGCCAGTGACCGCGTGGCATATAACGGACGATGTCAGAAGGTGATCGTACCTGCAGCCGACGGCGGTCAGATGGGAATTCTGGCAGATCATGAGAACATGGTCATCGCAATCGAAGTCGGTGAGGCAAAGATGCAGATGGAAGACGGAACGTGGGAGACACTTGCCGTTGGAACCGGATTTCTTGAGGTTGTTAATAACCGTGTCACCATGCTGGTACAGACCGCTGAAAAACCGGAAGAAATTGACGCCAGAAGAGCAGAAGAACGGCGTGAAGTCATGGAAGAAAAACTTCGTCAGAAGCAGAGTATCCAGGAATACTATCACACGAAAGCTTCACTGGCAAGAGCCATGAACCGGTTGAAGGTGTCAAGGGAGAAGAATACGAGAATATAATGATGCCAGGGTCAAAAGTCAATAAGCATGTTGTGCTTGCACATAAATGCTTATATGACTTAGTGACCCGCCCCAATATGAGAATAAAAGTGGGGCGCAAGCCACACGATATTCGAATATTGGGTAGGATTGTGGGAGTGCAAAGCACGGAGCAATCCGTGGGCATCATGTAGATACAATAAAAAGAAGTACAGTTCATTGTTTTCAGATGTGATGAATTTCGCAGATTTTGCTGCGCTATCTATTAAAATCTGTACGTGCAAACTCGCCTGAGGAACGGCTCAGACAGTGCACTCCCAGATTTAATGATGCTCGCAAAATGCTGGAAATTACATCAATCATCTGAGAAGCAGCGGGCTGTACTTTTTTTGTGTGGATGTGGTAAAATAGGGAAACAAGAGAAATGCTACGCAAAGTAGCAGAAAAATGTTTTGAAGATATCTTTGTGTGCTTGTGATGGAAAGTGCAGTTTTTTATACTGTGTTATGTTATAGGACATTTGGGGATTGTGGATTCCCTGCGAGTCTAAAAAAGACAAGGAGATTGTGGATATGACTTTTGCAGAAAATTTGAAGATGCTTCGCAAGCAGGCTGGTATGTCACAGGAGCAGCTGGCGGAGAAGCTTGGTGTATCGAGACAGGCGGTTACAAAATGGGAGACGGGAGTGGGGATTCCGGATATTGAAAATATAATGGCGATTTCTACTCTGTTTAACATTTCCATAGACGATTTACTTTCAAATGAAAGCGGTTCAAAAAAGCTACCGGAGACAGAGTACTTGTATGAGAGTGTTACGGAGTATGATGTTGATGAATCGAAGCGTTATGATATGAAGCTAGGAGGGGCGAAGCAGCTTGTTCTGGTTGGATATGAGGGCGAGAAAATTCAGGTTCGTCTGGGTTCCAATACATTTTCAACGCTTCAGAATGATTTTAAGGTAAAGATTGATGATATCCGGAAACGGATTGATGTAGATGTAAAACGGAAGAATGGTACCACGGAAGCAATGGCAAAGAGTGAAATTGATATTTTCGTGCAGATTCCGGTGCAGTATGTGGATAAGATTGAGTGTGAAGCTCATGCGGAAAGGGTAGAAATCCGTTCCATAGAATGTGAAAATATAGAACTTGGTGTGAAGACAACGAATTTGATTCTAGAAAATGTTGTCGGTTCGGTGGAGGTTGACTGTAATCTTGATATGGAGATTATGTGTGATTCACTGAACGGCGAGATTGCAATTAATCAGGTGTCTGCGACATCTAAAATACATATTCCAGAAAAGGTGGTTTTCCAGGCTGTTGCAAAAGGTATCGGAACAAGCATTTCCTATGAGAAGGCTGGGCAGAGGGCAGAGCGGTTTGATACACCGAAGGCGGACAATGTGATTGAACTAAATGGAATCAAGAGTGAGTTAATTATTTGTATAAAAAATGCGGAAACGTGGTAAAACTGCAAAATAAAAAATGCGGAAATGTCAAAAGAGAGCAGAATCGCTGTGTTTTCTCAGGAATCGGGAGACGGAGTTTCCGTGTATAGTACGGCGGGATTTGGACTTTACGGTATTGATGTCTTCGTAGAAGCAAAGAATGAGGAGCAGGCCAGGGAGCTTATAGCCCCTGAAATTCTTTAATGGTTGCTACTGCCAGTACAACGGTTCCAATTGCACATACAATATATACAATTCCGACTACGATAGAGCTTTTCTTTGCGCGCTTCCATTTTACGGTTGCAAGGTACATGGCGCTTAAGACATCTGTCAGGAAGAAGAGCTGCAGGATACCATGCAGGATGGCCGTTCCGAGGCTGATTTTTCCGGCTTTATAAGTCATGCGGATTACCTGCAGGGCGTAAAATGAGCCCGGAAGGATTGTGAGCCAGAATCCGATGACAGTGAAAAATATCATAACACTCATGATTGGGAGCATAAGTGGTATAATCAGACCTCCGGTCATGAATGTCAGTGCTGCACCTGCGAAAAAATATAGGGTGAACAGCAGAATAAAGTCGTATAGGAAAAACGCAACAAGCCCGTACTTATGTATGAGCATGCGGTTTATAAGAGCAGTGGAATCACCTTCCTCATAGGAAGAAAAAGATTTCCAGATATTTAGGATTCCAAGAATATAAAGCGCCACAATGTAAACAATAGCAGGCAGATTTGACAGAAAAAATCCTAATTCCGTAGTGAGAACGGAGGCATCATATGGAATCGCATCGAGTACATGGTTTTGGAATATAAGATTCGGAAGAGCAAGTACTGGAATCAGAGATAGTATGATTACATATGCAATTGCCAGTTTGTCAGCGGACTTTTTCATGTGCATCGGCTCCTTTCGGGGATTTTGAGTTGTTTTCTAAGTTTCATTATAATTTTCTGACGGTATAAAATTAAGTCTGTTATTAGTTTAAATAAGCTGATACGCTTTAACCGTTAATAAAACTAATCGAAATCTGCTGTCAGACTGGATGTACACTTTTCATATTTTTAAAATGTGGCTGGTGGAATTTAGTCTAGCACACCGAATTCCAGTAGCCCATTTAGCATACCTTGAAATCGAGAAAATTTCGATAAGTTGCATTAATTATAGCAGAAAACGAGAGATTTAGTTCAAAAATCTCTCGTTAAATCAACAAAATTTAAATCACGATGGAATTTACTCTTGCACTGGAATTTACTTTTTGAAGTCAGCCTTTCAGTTTTGAAAGGTAAAGGAAATTTTTCAAAACTGTCAAGAAAATCACGTCGTTGACAAATGTATGTATTTATGCAATAATATTTTTGATTGTAGGCAATGAACATATGTAAGTACAGAAGATGTAGTGAAGCAGAGATGAAGTGTCACCGGCTGAGAGCATTTCACGCGAACCTTTTGGAAATTTCAGTATGGGAGTCTTCTGATGAAAAGCATTTGCCTGGCAGATGCGCTAAGTTGGATGTTCGTGTAGCAGATCGAATACACATAAAAGAGTGCAGAGTTATAAGGACTCTGAAATAGGGTGGTACCGCGAGTAACATCGTCCCTTGTTAATCACAAGTGGCGGTGCTTTTTTTATTTTCAATAAAATGTTTACGTCCAAAGTTAAGCATAATTTCAAAATATGGAATATTTTGAAAGTTAGCTCTGAACAGTAACTTAAAATAAAAAGAGACGCTGAACTTAAAGTAGTAGAAAGGGGAATTAGAATGAAGGATAAAATCAACAGTATTTTATCAGAAGTGAAAACTAAGATTTCTGAAGCAGCAAATGAAAATGAACTGCAGAATGTGAAGAATGCATATGTTGGAAAACAGGGTGCGTTAAGTATGTTAATGAAGGAGATGCCGAAGCTTGATGCAGCGCTTCGCCCAGAGATGGGAAAGGTGCTCAATCAGGCTAAGAATCAGGTGACGGAGCTGATCAACTCTAAGAGAACAGAGCTGAAGCTGAAAGCTTCTGAGGTTTCACCGGACTTTGACTGTTCTGTACCGGGAATCCTGCCACCGAACGGAGGTCTTCATCCAATCACACAGATGTGCTATGACTTAAATGATGCATTCCGTTCTATGGGGTTTGAGATTTTCCAGGAAGACGATATCACAAGTGAGTTATATGCATTCGATAAATTGAACTTCCCTCCGAATCATCCGGCAAGAGAGAGTATGGATACCTATTGGCTGGAGGGTCATGACAGTGGAAGCACGAATGAGAAGCTTTGCCTGAGACCACATTTGACAGGAGGAAGTGTCCGTTACATGCAGACACACAAACCGCCGTATCGTTTTGTATATCCGGGACGTGTATATCGTAATGAGACAACAGACTCCCATCATGAGAGAGCGTTCTTCCAGTACGAGGCTCTGATTGTGGATAAAGATATTAAGTTCACAGACGGAAAAGTTATGATCCAGAGTATTTTAAGTAAAGTGTTCGGAAGAGACGTTCCGGTAAGAATGCGTTCCGGTTTCTTCCCGTTTGTAGAGCCTGGATTTGAGATTGATATGGAGTGTCAGGTATGTGGCGGAAAAGGCTGCAGTGTATGTAAACATGTGGGCTGGATCGAGGTTATGCCGGGAGGATCTCCACATCCAAATGTACTTCGTGCAGCAGGACTGGATCCAGATGAGTACACAGGTTTTTATGTAAATATCGGTCTGGACAGACTGGTCATGATGCGTTACGGCGTGGATGACGTAAGATTGTTCCACAGTGGCGATTTAAGATTCCTGAGACAGTTCAGATAAGCGGAGGAGAATAAAGATGAAATTATCATTATCATGGATTAAAGATTTTGTAAATATCCCTGAAGATATGGATATGAAACAGCTTGCATATGATCTGACTATGGATACTGTTGAGGTTGAGGATGTCGAGTACCTGGCAGATCGTTTTGACCATATGGTAGTAGGTGTGATCGAGGATATCGAGCCACATCCAAATGCAGATAAGCTTCGTGTCTGCAAAGTAGACATCGGTGACGGTGAGATCAAAGACATCGTCTGCGGTGGTATCAATCTGGAAAAAGGTATGCGCGTTGCCGTATCCTGCCCGGGAGCAATTGTCCGCTGGCATGGAGAGGGAGAGCCTGTTGAAATCAAGAAGTCTAAACTTCGCGGCGTAGCTTCCTACGGAATGATCTGTGCATCTGACGAGATTGGACTAGGAGATCTCTTCCCGGCATCTCAGGAAGCAGAGATTCTTGACCTGTCCGCATTTGACGTACCGGCAGGAACAACTCTGGCAGATGCCCTTGATCTGAACGACGTTCTTCTTGAGATTGATAACAAATCAATGACAAACAGACCGGATCTGTGGGGACACTATGGTATCGCCCGCGAGATCGCAGCATTATACAATCTGCCATTAGCTGAGATCAAGCCATTTGATACAGATGTACAGTCTGATTTTAATGTAGAGATTGCTGATCCAGACAGATGTCCAAGATATATCGGAGTAGAAATGTCTGGTGTAAATGTAAAAGAGGCGCCATACCAGATGCAGAATAGAATTTGGAAGGTTGGTATGCGTCCAATCAATGCATTGGTTGACATTACAAACTATGTGATGCTCGCAACTGGTAACCCGACACATGCATTTGACGCAGATAACATTTCTGATCACATCGTTGTAAGACATGCAGCAGAAAATGAGAAGTTACTTCTTCTGAACGACAAAGAGCTTTCTCTTTGTACAGATGACCTTGTAATTACAGATTCCGAGGGACCTGTTGCACTGGCCGGTGTTATGGGTGGAGCAAAGGATTCTATCCTGCCTAAGACAGAGCGTGTCATTCTTGAGGTCGCAAACTTTGAAGCAGCAGGAATCAGAAGAACTGCACTTCGTTATGATAACCGTACGGAAGCTTCTTCAAGATATGAAAAAGCTATCGATCCTGAGAGATGCGACCAGGCACTTGCACTTTCCATGCAGTATTTCAAAGAGCTGTATCCGGAAATGAAAGTGACAGGTTACTGTGATAAATATGTAAAGAAACTCAAGAGAGCTGAGATTGATGTAAACCTTGTATGGCTTGAGAAGAGACTTGGAAAGCATCTGACAAATGATGAGATTCAGGGCAAGCTTGAGAAACTTGGATTTGATGTACAGATCAATGGGGAGGACATGCACGTTATCGCTCCGACATGGCGTTCTACAGGTGACATTTCCATTAAAGATGATGTAATGGAAGAAGTTGCCAGAATGTATGGATACGACAATTTCGAGCCAACATCATTTACAACAACATTTGACAGTGCAATCAATCAGAAAGATCAGGATCTTGTAAGAAATATGAAAGAGTTCCTTGCAATTCGTTGTGGAATGCAGGAAATCTACACATATCCTTGGGTAAATGATGTATATCTGAATGCAATTATGCAGACGACAGAAGGAATGCTTCGTCTTTCAACACCACCGGCACCGGATCTCAGTTACCTGCGTGCTTCTCTGCTTCCGAACATTTGCGAGGCAGTTGCAAAGAATGAGCGTTACTTCAATGATTTCTCAATCTTTGAGGAAGCTCAGGTATTCCATGATGCGAACTATACTTCACCATACGACAAGTCTGAGTTATTGCCAGAGCAGCGCCGCCACATTGCCGGAGCATTTGCGAGCACTGTGAAAGATGTGAAAGAACTCTTCCAGGAAGCAAAAGGTGTTCTGGAGTATATGCCACGTTACACACATCAGGCAGCATTTGAGTTCAGAAAAGAAGAGAAACCAGTATGGGCTGACAATGTAGTATGGCTCAACATTTACCGTGGAGACGAGAAGATTGGTGATATGGGACTTCTGGCTAAGAAGGCATCTATGGACTGCGGAATCAAGAACCTGTCTGTTATGCTCTTTGAGTTAGATGTTCTGAAATTGAAACCGCTCATTTCCAGAACCAATAAATTTACTCACCTTGCAGCATATCCGGAGAACGAGTATGACATTTCCATGCTCTTTGACTCCAATGCAGTATGGAGTGATATGCATGAGGCAATTCTTGGCAAGAAAAAAGCCAGCGAGTTCCTTAAGAAAGCAGATTTCGTAGACGAGTACCGTGGAAAACAGATTCCACAGGGCAAGAAATCTGTGACAATCAGACTGACCATCGGATCTAATGAGAAGACACTGACTTCCCAGGAGATTGAAAATGTAGCAAATCAGGTTATGAAGAAGCTGCAGAAGAAGATGGGAGCAGAGCTGAGAACTCAGTAAATGGAATAACTTAACATAATTAATCCAGCTATTAATGTCACGATATGATTTGTTTTCTGATTTTCATACGCCACCTATTTTAGTCTGACAGTGCAAACTCGCCGATAAATCGGCTCAGACAGTACACTGTACAGACTAAGTTAGGCGTAAGAAAATCTGGAAAATAAAATCAATTATCGTGACATCAGCAGCTGGATTTTATTATGTGCGAAGTTATTGGAAGGCGGAAGGAGAGCGGGGGATTGGTAGGAGAAAGTGTCTGGCCAGCATAGAGTGGTGGAATACGAGAGTGTATATAAAGAAGAAGTGCGGTTCCGCATCGCATCTTTAAATTAACTATTGTATTTAATTCATATTTATGCTATTCTGAGTCCACGCAGATGGCGATTCTTGTTATCTGCAAAAGGTATCTATTTAATTTCATTCATTTCGGAGGCTCAGAGTATCGGGTGTTATTCCAAAGTGATGAACGTGTGACAAGTGAATATAGGCTGGGAAGGGAACCTGGTGCGGCACAGGATGTTATTTGAAGATTAGCATTTCCAACTGGAATATACTATTAATATATGATAAAATATCTATAGATAATCTTTTCTCAGACTATAGGAAGTTGTCGGAGAGGAGAGTATATGTCAAAAAGAACAGGAACTAAAGTACAAAAGGACCGTACAGATGACGAGTTTATCATGCTTCCGACCGTAGATTTTTGTTTCAAAGAACTGATGAGAAATGAAAAGGTGCGAAAAGGAATTATTGCAGCATTGTTGGGAGTAAGACCAGAAGAAATCAAGGAGACCAGACTGTTGCCGACCATACTCAGAAAAGAGTACGAAGACGATAAATATGGAATTTTGGATGTTCGAGTTGAAATGCATGATGGCACGCAGATAGACTTTGAGATGCAGGTGGCAGAATTTGATTTTTGGAAAAAACGGATTGTGTTTTATTTAAGCAAGATGGTCACAGATCAGATTCATAAAGGTGATGATTATGACAAAATTCAGAAATGCATTCATGTCAGTATTCTGGATTTTGTACATTTCCCGGAGGATAACAGGTACTATCGAAAAATTACATTTTGCGATACAAAAACGGGAGAGATTTATACAGATATCATGGAGATTCATGTGTTGGAATTGGGGAAGTTACCACCGGAAGATCAGAACGAAGAAGGAATCATAAGGTGGATGCGATTTCTCAATGCAAAGAGCCGGAAGGAGTTAAAAGAGATGGCAAAGCAGGACGAGTATTTTGGAGAAGCGTATGAAGAACTGGACAGACTCAGTGCGGATGAGAAGAAGCGTCTGGAGTATGAGACGAGATTGAAGTATAAAAGGGATAAGTATGCACAGCTCCATTATGCGACGCGGATTGGAAGAGAAGAAGGCGAACGGATTGGAAGAGAAGAAGGTGAACGGATTGGAAAAGAAGAAGGTAAGAGTGAAATGATTCGTTCCATGTGGAAGGCAGGGATTTCGGAAGAACAGATTGCGTCAATTGCACAGAAGACAGTGGAAGAAGTGAGAAAATTGTGTAAATAATTTTGGGACAGGAAGAACTGGCGAGCACAGTTAATATATCTGCAATTCAGGCAAAGCGTGCACTGGCACAGCTGAAAGAAGAGGGAGCTATTGAGCTGAAATGTGGAGAGATTATTATCAAAAATATTGAAGTTGTGAAAAAACATATTTCGGAGACACTGTATACACAGGAAGAGCAGAAGGTGAATATCTTGCGGTTATACAACATGAATCGAACCGCTTAGTATATACAAAAATAGTCTTGTGATTTTTACCAATGAAGTATCCATACACTTTGGTGGAAATGTATAAAAATTACACAAAAAACAGCATAATTCACTTGACAATTGTGCAATTTTGAGACTATAGTAAAATATAAACATTCTGATTTAGAGCCATTTTCTAAAATATTTCATATTATAGAAAACAGTTAGAATTTCAACAGATTTTTTGAGAAATCATAAAAAAGTGCGGGTTTTTTAGAGAGTTCTGTGATGATATTTGGCTTTGGTCAGACAGATAACAAGAAGGGGGCGGCTTATGAAATCTGTGATTGAAAGACTGGATGATATTGAGAACACTGCGCGCAGTATTGTGGCGAAGGCAGAAGAAGATAAGAGTCAGGTTGAGCAGGAGATTCAGGCGCAGAGAGATCAGTTTGATAAAGAACTGGATGAGAAGACGCAGGCAGAACTTACCAGAATCCGGGAAGATGGAAAGCGGCAGGTTGATGAACTTCTGAAGAGCCAGCGGGAGAAGAATCACGAGACAGTTCAGACATTGGAAAAGGAATATGAGATGGCTCATGCAGTTTATGCAGAAGGTATTTTGCGTCATATAATAGAAGTGTAATATAAGATGCCCGTGGGAGCTTGAAGCAAGGAGCAAACCGCAGGCATCAGAAATTCAGACATTTCAAAAGGGAATATAGCGAGGAAGAGAACAATGGGCAATGTGATGGCATACAGCGGACTTACGACGAAGATCCGCGCAATGCAGGCAAAGCTCCTTACACAGGCTGATTATGAGACTATTTCCGGTTTTACGGATGTTGTACAGGTGGTGGAATTTCTGAAGACGAAACCGGCCTACGCAGTCTATATGGATCAGTTGGAACTGTCGCATCTTCATCGAGGTGATATTGAGAAGATGTTGTATCAGTCGCTGTATAATGATTACACAAGAATCTTTCGGTTTGCGGGAATCGACCAGAAGAAATTTCTTAAGATTTACTGGAAGAAGTATGAAGTCAGTGTGATCAACTATTGTCTGAGAATCGTATTTAACCATTATGACAAGCCTTATGACCTGGATTATAAGAAGGAATTTTTTGATAAATACTCAAAACTTTCCATTGATAAGTTGATAACTTCCACAAATATTGACGAACTTGTGGATAACTTACGGGGCAGTGAGTATTATGAAGCATTAAAACCAATCCGGGATTCCGGGGCAGCGACATTATTTGACTACGATCAGGCACTGGAGCTTTACTATTTTACAAATTATTGGAGGCGGGGAAGAAAGGTATTCTCCGGAAAATCCAGAGAGCGTTTTTCAAGAGATGTGGGAATCAAGATGGATCTCATGAACATTCAATGGGTGTACCGTGCGAAGCAGTATTATCACATGCTTCCGGCAGAAATCTATGCACTGACGCTTCCATATCATTTTCACTTAAGTACGGAAGAATTTAAGGCAATCGTGGAAGCACCGAATGTAGAAGAGATGAAAAAGCAGATTGAGAATACTTACTATGGAACACATGTCCACATGAAAGAGGGACAGTCCATAGAAAAGAGTATCAAAGATATTTTGCGGGACCTCTACATATCTGACAGGCAGAAGGATCCTTACTCCGATGCAACGATGCATGCATTTTTATTCTTGAAGGAGCAGGAAATCGACAAGTTGACGACAGCGTTAGAGTGTATCCGTTATCGACTGACCAGACAGGAGATATTGACATACTTGGGAGGTGAGAGCAAGTGATTGTAAAAATGAGATTCTTAAATATCAGCGGTCCGAGAGATGACATCGACCGGGTATGCGAGAAATATCTGTCAAAATACGAGATGCAGATTGAAAATGCGGTGACAGAACTTAAGACGACGGAAAATATCATGCCGTTCGTGGAAGTGAACCCGTACAGAGAGCCGCTTGCAAAGGCAGAGCAGTTCGCACAGCTTCTGCCGGAGGACAGGGAAATTCGGGCAGATCTGTCAGAATCAAAGGATGATATGCTGGCGCTGATCCGGGATCTGAATCATGATTATCTGGGACTTATGGAAGACAGAGAAAGGCTGAAGCTCAAGAAGGAAGAATTGCTTGGAAAGGAAAATGTCCTGAAACCATTTTCTTCGTTGAAAGTGGATGTTCATAAAGCATTGCAGTATCAATATATGCAGGTGCGGTTTGGACGCATTTCTCTTGACTATTACAGACGTCTCGAAAAATATCTGGCCGATAGTTTAAATGCCATATTTTTGGAGGCTGGAAAAGACAAAGGTTTTGTTTATGGCTGTTACATAGCAGCAAATGCAGATATTGCGAAAGTGGATAACACATTCCGGGCACTTCATTTTGAAAGAATTGACGTAACAGATGCTTATATCGGAACTCCTAAAGAAGCGTGTGAAAAGCTGGATCAGGATATTGAAGCAGTGCAAAAAGATATTGATGCAGATGAGGATAAGATTACAGCACTTATGAAACGTAATGCAGCCAAGCTTCTGGGAGCGAGAAAGAGACTGCAGGAGCTTGCGGACAACTTTGATATCCGTAAACTTGCAGCGAGAGTGACCAGTGAGGATGAGCGGGATGAGTTCTATATCTTATGTGGCTGGATGAGTGAAAAGGATGTAGATGCGCTTCTTGCTGAGACCCAGGATGACGATAAGATCAGTATCATGGTCGAAGATGAGCGTGACCAGTATTTTGGTGATCCTCCGACAAAACTTGAGAACCCGAAGGTATTTAAACCATTTGAAATGTTTATCAAGATGTACGGACTTCCAGCTCACGATGAGATGGATCCGACCATGTTCGTGGCACTGACCTATACATTTATATTCGGAGCCATGTTCGGAGACCTTGGTCAGGGCTTCTGTCTCTTTGCAATTGGCGGAATATTGTACCTGACAAAGAAGATGAATCTGGCAGGAATTATTTCCATTGCAGGTATTTTTTCCATGTTCTTCGGATTTATGTTCGGAAGCATATTTGGATTTGAAGATATTATTGAAGCCCGCTGGTTAAGGCCTGTATCGGCAATGACGAATCTGCCGTTTATCGGGCAGCTTAACACCGTATTCGTCGTTGCCATTGCATTTGGTATGGCACTGAATATTCTGGTGATGATCTTCAATATTATCAATTCGGCGAAAGCCCACGATAAGGAAAATATGTTATTCTCCACCAATGGTGTGGCAGGACTTGTATTTTATGGATTCCTGGTACTGACAGTAGTACTTTATATGACCGGACACAAGACTCCGGGAAATGTAATGCTTGTGATTTTCCTTGGAATTCCGGTGCTCCTCTTTGTATTTAAAGAGCCACTTGGAAATCTGGTAGAGAAACGTCATAAGAAAATGGAAGGCGGCAAGGTCATGTTCTTTGTACAGGCATTTTTTGAATTGTTCGAGACCATGTTAAGCTACTTCTCCAATACCATTTCTTATGTGCGTATCGGAGCATTTGCAGTGAGCCATGCGGCAATGATGGAAGTTGTACTGATGCTCTCCGGAGCGAGTGCGGGAAGCACGAACTGGATCATATTTGTCATCGGTAATATCATAGTCTGTGGACTGGAAGGACTGGTAGTTGGTATCCAGGTCCTGCGTCTGGAATATTACGAGATGTTCAGCCGTTTTTATAAAGGAACAGGAAGAGAATTCAAACCATTTCATAAACAGAGCGAGTAGGAGGAAGAAGTCATGACATTAACTGTAAAATTATTACTGGTGGCAGCACTGGTACTTGGAATTATCGTACCATTTGGATATTTCCTTAAGGGAGAGAGAAGTAAGAAACGTTACAAACGTGCACTTGGAGCAAATGTTGTCTTTTATTTTGGAGCATTTGCCATCGCAGCGATCATGTTATTTTCCGGAGATCCGGTATACGCTGCAGAGACAACAGCAGCCGCTTCAAATGCAACTGGATTTGGTTATATCGCAGCCGCACTGTCAACCGGTCTTTCCTGTGTCGGTGGCGGTATTGCCGTAGCAAGTGCAGCAAGTGCCGCTCTTGGAGCAATCAGCGAGGACTCCAGCGCACTTGGTAAGTCACTGATCTTCGTAGGACTGGCAGAAGGTGTGTGTCTGTATGGACTGATCATCTCCTTCATGATCCTCGGTAAATTATAAGATGAAAATGTATCTGATCAGTGATAATGTCGATACTCTGACGGGACTGAGACTGGCGGGCGTAGATGGAGTCGTTGTACATGAAAGAAACGAACTGCGTGAAGAATTAGAAAATGCCATGAATGACAAAGAAGTTGGTGTCATTCTGCTGACTGAGCGGTTCGGACGGGAGTTCCCGGATCTTATCAACGAGATTAAGTTACAGCGGACCATGCCGCTTTTGATCGAGATTCCGGACAGACACGGAACCGGACGTAAAAAAGACTTTATCACATCGTATGTGAATGAGGCTATAGGATTAAAACTATAGGAAGCAGGTGATTGTGTGACAGTAGATGAGAAGATAACAAGACTGCAGGAATCTGCAATGCAGGAGGCAAGAAGCAAAGGGAATGCGATTGTGGAACAGCATAAGAAGGCGCTTACCCATGTCTTTGAGCAACATAAAGCAGAGGCACTGATACAGGCAGACACAAGAATCAAGGCTGAAAAGACCAGCGTGAAGCAGCAGCTTGGTATGGCGAATTCAAAGGCTGCGCTGGAACTTAAGCGAGAGCTTGGAGCTGCCCAGAAGCGTTTGAAAAAGCAGCTTTTTAAAGAAGTCGAAGAAAAACTGTCTGCATATATGAAGACGGAAAAATATCAGGATCTTCTGGTAAAATATATTGAAAAAGCGGTAGCATATTCTGACCGTGGCGAGATGACGATTTATGTTAATCCGACAGACGCAGATAAGAAAGCGTATCTGGAGGAGAAGACAGGATTTACACTGAGTATCAGCAAAGAAGACTTTATCGGTGGAATCCGTGCGGTCATTCCAGAGAGAAATATTCTGGTAGATTATGCATTTAAGGGCGCGCTGGAGAGAGAATATCAGAAGTTCGCATTTGGAGGAGGTATGGGCAGTGGACGCTAAACATACTGGAAAAATATATGGAATTAACGGCCCTGTCATTTATCTGAAAGGCAGGACCGGATTTAAGATGTCCGAGATGGTCTATGTAGGAGAAGAACGTCTGGTAGGAGAGGTTATTTCTCTGGACAAGGACAGGACAACGATTCAGGTCTATGAGGAGACTTCCGGTCTGAAGCCGGGAGAGATTGTGGAGGGTACCGGAGATGCAGTATCTGTTATCCTCGCACCTGGAATTATCAATAATATTTTCGACGGAATTGAACGTCCGCTGGAAAAGATTGCACAGGCAAGTAATGGCGCATTTATTACAAGAGGTGTCAGTGTAGATTCTCTGGATCTTGATAAGTTGTGGGATACACACATGACGGTTGCAGAAGGTGACGCACTCCAGGGAGGGGCAATCATTGCAGAAGTTCCGGAGACTCATGCGATCGTGCACAAATGTATGGTTCCGCCGGATGTGGAAGGAATCGTGGTCAGTGTCGTACCTGACGGACAGTATCATATCAATGATATACTTGTTGTGATCGAGACAACAGAAGGGGAGAGAAAAGAACTCTCCATGATGCAGAAATGGCCGATCCGTGTGCCAAGGCCGGTGCATCACCGTTATTCTGCAAGAGTTCCGCTTGTGACGGGACAGCGTGTCATGGATACTATGTTCCCTCTGGCGAAAGGCGGAACAGCTGCAATTCCGGGAGGATTCGGAACAGGAAAGACGATGAGCCAGCATCAGATTGCAAAATGGTCCGATGCGGACATTATTGTATATATCGGATGCGGAGAGCGCGGAAATGAGATGACACAGGTTCTGGAGGAGTTCTCAGAACTGGTGGACCCAAGAACGGGGAATCCGCTGATGGACAGAACGACTTTGATTGCCAACACATCCAACATGCCGGTAGCTGCCCGTGAGGCATCTATTTACACAGGACTTACACTGGCTGAGTATTATCGTGACATGGGATATGATGTCGCAATTATGGCGGATTCTACATCCCGTTGGGCAGAGGCTCTTCGTGAGCTGTCCGGACGTCTGGAAGAGATGCCGGCAGAGGAAGGATTCCCGGCTTATCTGGCATCCAGACTTTCTGCATTCTATGAGCGTGCCGGTATGATGCAGACATTAAATGGAGCTGTAGGTTCTGTTACAATCATTGGAGCAGTATCTCCGCAGGGAGGAGACTTCTCCGAGCCGGTCACACAGAATACGAAGCGATTTATCCGTTGCTTCTGGGGACTGGATAAGTCTCTGGCATATGCAAGACATTACCCGGCAATCCACTGGCTGACCAGTTACAGCGAGTACTTACCAGATTTAAGTGCATGGTATGCTGATAATGTATCTCCAAAGTTTGTGGACTATCGGAACCGTCTGATGAATATTCTGAACCAGGAGAACAGTCTCATGGAGATTGTAAAACTGATCGGTAGTGATGTACTTCCGGATGATCAGAAGCTGACATTGGAGATTGCCCGCGTGATTCGCCTTGGATTCCTGCAGCAGAACGCATTTCACAAAGACGATACGTGTGTATCTCTAAAGAAGCAGTTCGGTATGATGGATATTATTCTGTATCTCTATAAGAAATGCAGAGAACTGGTGGCAAGAGGTATGCCGATGTCTGTTTTGAAGGCAGAGGGTATCTTTGAGAAAGTTATCGCTATCAAATACGATGTGCCAAATGGCGAGTTACAATTATTAGATATGTACAAAGTAGATATCGACCGTTTCTACGATACAGTGATTGAGAAAAATGCATAGAAGGAGGTCAAGATCATGGCAATAGAATATCTGGGACTAAGCAGCGTTGAAGGCCCTCTGGTTGTGCTAGAAGGAGTTCAGGACGCATTCTATGATGAAATCGTGGAATTTGTAGTCGATCATAAAACAAAGAAAATGGGACGTATTGTGGAACTGAATGAGGACAAAGCAATCATTCAGGTATTTGAAGGAACCGAGAATATGTCCCTGGACAATACACATACGAGATTGATGGGACGTCCGATGGAGGTTACTGTATCACCGGAAATGCTTGGAAGAACCTTTAACGGAATCGGACAGCCGATCGATGATATGGGACCACTCATTTCCGAGGATAAACGTGATGTCAACGGACTTCCGCTTAATCCGGTCAGACGTGAGTATCCAAGAAACTATATCCAGACAGGAATTTCAGCCATTGATGGTCTGACAACACTGATCCGTGGACAAAAGCTTCCAATTTTCTCAGGAAACGGACTTCCACATGACCAGTTAGCAGCGCAGATTGTAAAACAGGCCTCTCTGGGCGGTGATTCTGATGAAGATTTCGCAATTGTGTTTGGAGCTATGGGAGTTAAGCATGACGTGGCAGATTTCTTCCGCAAGACATTTGATGAGAACGGAGTATCCGACCATGTGTGTATGTTCCTGAACCTGGCAAATGACCCTGTCGTAGAGCGTCTGATCACACCAAAGGTAGCACTGACTGTGGCAGAATATCTGGCGTTTGAGTGTAACATGCATATTCTGGTAATCCTGACAGATATGACTTCATTTGCAGAGGCGCTTCGAGAAGTGTCTTCTTCAAGAGGAGAAATTCCATCAAGAAAAGGATATCCGGGATATTTATATAGTGAACTGGCAACGATCTACGAGCGTGCCGGAATTGTGGAAGGGGCAAGCGGCTCGGTGACACAGCTTCCGATCCTGACCATGCCGAATGACGATATCACGCACCCGATTCCTGACCTGACCGGATATATTACGGAAGGTCAGATTGTACTGGACCGCAATCTTTATGGACAGTCAGTTTATCCGCCAATTAATGTATTGCCGTCACTGTCACGTCTGATGAAAGACGGAATCGGAGAAGGCTATACGCGAGATGACCACCAGGCGTTGGCGAACCAGTTATTTGCATCTTATGCGAAAGTAGGAGAAGCAAGAAACCTGGCCTCCGTTATTGGTGAAGATGAGTTATCACCACTGGATAAGAAATATCTGGAGTTCGGACGCGAATTCGAACAGCGTTATATTGGTCAAGGAACAACAGAGAACCGTACCATTCAAGAGACGCTGGATCTTGGCTGGGAACTGTTAGCACTGCTTCCAAGAGAAGAACTGGATCGAATTGATACAAAACTCATTGATTTCTATTATCCGAAGAAGAATGAATCGTAAAAATGATTTAGAAGTGCAGGAATCTGGAAAATATGCCAGAATTCTTGCATTATAATTGCTATATTGCAAAAATGGGAAAGGAGGGAGTCTATGGATCCAAGAGAGTTTCCGACCAAGGGAAATCTGATGCTTGCCAAAAACTCGCTGGCACTTGCCAATCAGGGCTATGAACTGATGGACAAAAAACGAAATATACTTCTTAAAGAACTGATGGGACTTATCGATGAGGCAAAAGGCATCCAGGAAGAGATAGATTCCACATTTACCCAGGCATATGCGTGCCTGCAGCGCGCTAATATTGAGATGGGAATCAGCAGGGTACAGGAATTTGCATTCACTGTACCAATTGAAGATTCCATTCGTATACAGACCAGAAGTATTATGGGAACAGAGATTCCACATATCAAATATGATGAAAAGCAGAATGACCTGACTTACTCATTCGGAGATACAGGCGAATCGCTGGATATCGCCAGGGAGGCATTCCGAAAGGTAAAGAATCTGACCATCAAGCTGGCTGAAGTCGAGAACTCAGCATATCGTCTGGCAACGAACATCAAAAAGACACAGAAACGTGCCAATGCTCTGAAGAACATCACTATACCGATGTACACGAATCTGGTCTACAACATCAACAACGCGCTGGAAGAAAAAGAAAGAGAAGAATTCACAAGACTGAAAGTAATAAAACGAAGACAATAATGAATTTGATGGGGGCGTAGTAAAATGCCAAAATACTACGTCCCTATCAGCGATTAAGGGTGTCCCTAACTGTAATCAGGGATGCCCTTTTCTTAAGGAATTCTTAGAATTTTTTAACAAAGAATTCATAGTCTGGGAAAGGGTTTCGATGTATAATAAATACCATAAAGGAAAAATTTTCATATTGTATGATAGATTTCAGGATTTGCCAGAAAATGACGGGCAGATATCTTGAAGCTTCAGATACACAGGAGGAATATTTATGGCATTGCGTAAAAAGCATGAGGTTCTGGAAGAACCGCAGGATTATGAGATAGAGCGCCGGGAGACACCGAGATATAATCCGGATCCCGAAGCGGGACTTTCGGCGGCTCAGGTGGAGCAGCACCGTGATGATGGTTGGCGCAATGTGTCAGTCGCACCACCGGCACAGACCACGAAAGAAATTATCCGGGAAAATGTCTGTACTTACTTTAACTTAATTTTTCTTGTATTGGCAATTTTGTTATGTCTTGTCGGTTCGTTTCGTGATCTGACATTTCTTCCAGTCATTATTTTTAATACATTAATTGGTATCGTGCAGGAGATTCGTGCGAAAAATGTATTGGAAAAGCTGAATATGTTAAATGCACCGCATGCCAGTGTTGTGCGTGATGGGAAAAAGTCGTTAGTGGATTCAGAAGAACTGGTACTGGATGATATTGTAATATTCAAAGCGGGAAATCAGATTTGTGCGGATGCAATTGTAGTATCTGGCGAAGTGCGGGTCAATGAATCTTTGTTGACGGGTGAATCGGATGAGATTACGAAAGCGCCGGGAGCGGAGCTTATGTCCGGAAGTTTTGTTGTGGCAGGAGAGTGCCGTGCCCGCCTTGATAAAGTCGGAGTGGATTCTTACATTTCCAAGCTGACATTGGAAGCGAAGGCTATGAAGAAAGGCGAGCAGTCGGAAATGATCCGCTCACTGGATAAGTTGGTAAAATTTGTCGGTATTGCGTTGATTCCGATTGGTATTACGTTGTTTGTACAAGGATTTTTCTTTAATGCTCAGAGCTTCCGAAACAGTATTGTTTCCATGGTGGCAGCAGTTCTTGGTATGATTCCGGAAGGATTATATCTGCTGGCAAGTGTGGCGTTGGCTGTCAGTTCTATGAGACTGGCTCATAAGAAAGTTCTGCTTCACGATATGAAGAGTATTGAGACGCTGGCTCGCGTCAATGTGCTTTGTGTGGATAAGACAGGAACGATTACTGAGAATTCTATGAGTGTCAAAGACATGATCCCGACAAAGGAATATGATGCAGAGAAGATGCCGGAGTTAAATGGTCTTCTGTCTGATTTTGTGGGAGCCATGAGCAGCGATAACAGCACCATGGAGGCGTTGAAGGATTATTTTAAAAAGAAGACGGAACAGTCTGCCTCTAAGGTTGTTCCATTTACTTCTGTGACAAAATACAGTGGAGTCATGTTCGGGGAGAAGTCTTATGTAATCGGAGCTCCGGAGTTCGTGCTCCGCGAGGATTATGATACTTACAAACCGGATATCAGCGAGTATGCAAGAAAAGGGTATCGTGTACTTGTATTTGGCTCTTATGATGCAGCATTAGATGGCGGAAAATTGACAGGAAAGGTTCTGCCGATGGCATATGTCCTTCTGGCAAATCCAATCCGTAAAGAAGCACCGGAGACATTTGCATACTTTGCAGAGCAGGGCGTGGAAGTCAAAGTTATTTCCGGTGATAATCCGCTGACTGTATCAGAGGTCGCGAAAGAAGCCGGTATTGTAAATGCAGAGGAATATGTTGATGCGACGACACTTCAGACAGATGAGGATATTGCAAATGCGATTGCAAAATATACGGTATTTGGGCGTGTGACACCGGGGCAGAAGCGTCAGTTTGTTCAAGCATTGAAAGATCAGGGAAAGACTGTTGCTATGACCGGTGATGGAGTTAACGATGTGCTGGCACTTAAGGATGCGGATTGCAGTGTAGCTATGGCATCGGGAAGTGATGCGGCATGCCAGGCAGCACAGGTTGTGTTGCTGGAGTCCAACTTCGCATGTATGCCGTCAGTTGTATTGGAAGGAAGGCGAGTGGTCAACAATATCCAGCGGTCAGCCAGCCTGTTCCTGGTAAAGAACATTTTCTCATTCCTGTTATCTCTGTTCTCGGTTGTATTTATGATGAGTTATCCATTAAAGCCGTCACAGATTTCGCTAATCAGCATGTTTACCATCGGAATTCCGGGATTCTTCCTGGCATTCCAGCCGAATAAAGATGTGATCAAAGGACATTTCCTGACAAATGTGGTGTTAAAAGCTCTGCCGGCCGGCCTGACTGACGTACTGGCGGTAGCTGCCATGGCAGTCTTTGGGCAGACATTTGGATTGGGAGAGACAGACATTTCCACAGCAGGAACGATGCTCCTTGCCATTGTAGGATTTATGATTCTGTTCAAAATCTGTGAACCATTCAACTGGCTGCGTGGCTGTGTATGGGGAGGTTCAGTTATTGGACTTTTAGGCTGTTCCATTTTCCTGCCGAAGCTGTTCGCGATTACCGGAATGTCCACAAAATGCATTATGCTGTTCGTAGTATTTTCTATTGCGACAGAGCCATTGTTCCGGTATCTGACAAAGCTTGTCAGCGGAGTAAGAAAGCTGCATATGAAGATACATAAGAAGCCGGTGGAAGAGTTTTAAGGATATAGAAAAAAAGAAATATAAGAAATATAAAAATCCTGCAGATATGTATATGATATATAATATCTACAGGATCTTTTGTTGCCAAGCATACGACAAAAAGGTCCGGTGGACCTTTTTTAGTCGATTCTTTAATTACTTTACAATGTCCGGATTTTCGAATACGTCCAGCGCGGTAGCTGCCAATGCTTTTGTGGCGGTATGAAGTGTATGGCGTGCCATTTTTCCATGTACATATTTCAGAAATGTCTCGTGATGTGCAAATACTTTCGGTCTTGCACCGGTATCTAACTCGCAGTATACGGTCGGGCATACATGAGATACATTTCCAATGTCACTGGATCCACTTGCTTCTTCATCACTGTCTACGAAATCTGTAACCCCCAGATCATTTAAGTTCTTACGCATCAGGGCGCGAAGTCCATCATGATATACAAGGTCATCATAAGAATTCTCGAAGTTGAAGTATTCCAGTTTTGCACCAGTCATAAGTTCTGCGCCTTTTGCACAATTAATGACTTTCTGAGTCAGTTTCTCCAAGTAAGCGCGGTCTTTTGCACGAATGTAGAATTGGCATGCTGCGTAATCAGGAATAATATTACATGCAGCACCACCGGAAGTTATAATCCCTGCTACACGGGCGTCATTTCTTGTCTGCTGGCGCATTGCATTGATTCCTGCAAACATCAGGTTTACAGCGTCCAGAGCATTGACACCTTTTTCAGGATAAGCGGCTGCATGGGAGGCGGTACCATGGAAGCGGAATTCAATAGAATCCATAGCCAGAGTCATAATATTCATGTTGTTTTCAGCGCCTAAATGGAACTGAAGCGCAGCGTCGATATCATCATAACCGCCACGGTTGGCAATATCACATTTACCACCGGTTGTTTCTTCGGCAGGTGCACCGATGACAACAATCGTTCCGTTGATCTGATCTTTGAATTTTGCCAGAGTTAGGGCAGCGCCGAGTGTGGAAGCGGCTATCCAGTTATGTCCGCACGCGTGGGCCACCTCGTCCTTGTTCGGACCATATCCCGGAAGCGCATCATACTCCGGAAGCACAGCAACTTTCGGACCCTCACCACAGTAAAGTTCTGCACGAAAAGCAGTATCAAGATCCAGATACGGACAAGTTACTGTAAATCCATGCTCTTTTAATTTCTCAACAAGATACTTACAGGACTTAAATTCCTCACTGCCAAGCTCCGCATGATTAAACACAAACTCACTGATTTCTTCAATCTCAGCAGCAAGATTATCCTCTGCAAGATAAAGTTCTTCTTTATTCATTATACAGTCTCCTTTAATATCCTATCACTACCGCAGCTCCGAGTAATACGATTGAAGCAGCGAAAATGATCAGGAACAGTGGTGTTACGAATCTATACCATTTGTTAATTGGCAGTCTCATGATTCCGCACATCATAAATACGCTTGTTGGCCAGAAAATGTTAGAGAATCCATCACCAAACTGGTAAGCCAGGACGCTGACCTGACGGCTGACACCAACCATTTCTCCGACTGGGGCAAGGATTGGCATTGTGATCAGAGCCTGTCCGGCACCACTTGGGATAAAGAAGTTGATAATGTTCTGAGCAAATAACATACCCATTGCACTTGCCATACCACGGAAATGCTGGAGCATGGTAGCGAGCCAGTATACAACGGTATCAATGATCTGTGCATTTTCCATGATAACAGCGATGCTTCGGCTGATACCAACAAGAAGTGCACCATACATCATTTCCTTACTTGCTTCGATAAAAATATCTGCAATCTCACTTGGTGTAAATCTGGATACAAGTCCGGATACAATTGTCATAATAATGAACAGGGTTGCAATTTCGTCGATGTACCAGCCAAGTTTGATCGTTCCGTAAAGAAGCATACCAATTGTAAATACGAATAACAGACAGCTCAGTTTGTGAGTGGTTGTCATCTTGATCTCCATCATTTCCTCACGGGAAGCACATTCGAGCGTCTCAATCTTTTCTCCGTAAAGGTAAGATTTGGTCGGATCCTTCTGGATTCTACGTGCATAGCGCCATACATACCAGATACTGATGCCCATGAATACGACAAAGCAAAGAATACGGTAACCAAGACCGGAGAACATCTTCACGCCTGCAACTTCCTGGGCGATACCAATAGTAAATGGGTTGATGGTTGCAGCGGCAAATCCGACTGCGACACCGAGGTAAATGACACTGCCGCCGACGATGGCATCGTATCCGAGTGCCATGGCGATGGAGATAAACACAGGAATCAGTCCGTAAGTCTCTTCAAACATTCCCATGGTGGAACCGAGAAGTCCGAATAAAATCATACATACCGGAATGATCAGTTCGATACGGTTACCAACTTTACGAAGTACAGAACCAACCAGTGCGTCAAATGTACCATTTTTTAAAAGTACATATACAAATGCATATGCAAAGATGATAAAGAAAATAATCTGTGCACTGTCTTCAAATCCAATCTGGAAAGATTTGAACATATCAAAAATGCTGCAGCCGATTTTATCGACATGATGAAAACTGTCTGCGACAACAACAGAGTTACCGGAAGCGTCTTCGACACGGTCAAATGTACCGGCTGGAATAATGTTAGCCAGAATTGCAGTGATGACTGTCATTATGAAAATAATGACATACGCATGTGGCATTTTAAAGCGTTTTTTCTTTTCCATTGTAAATTAAAATCCTCCTCAATCATAAGTGCTAAAAAACAGTTTCCATTTTAGCACTATTCGAGGAGGGTTACAATGAATTTTTTTACACAAATATGAATTTTTTTGCAATTTCTTTACACTTTTGCCTGAGTATAATTTCTATAATGTCAGATACTCATCAGAAAGTGCATATTTAGTCTTGAGGAACATTATGATAATCCCACACAGCCTGTAAATATTCTGGTTTAGAAAGCAACAATTTTGTACCTTCTGCCATACATCTGGCTGCATAAAGCATACCTTTATGCCCAATACTCATGCTGGCCTGTTCTCTGGCTGCCCAGTGGTGAAGTGCGGTGCCGTGGCACATAGTAGCAGCGCTGATGGTGATGAGGGGAACGGTATGGCTGACCTGGGAGGCATCGGTTCCAATGGAAAGTGGAACTGGCGTGTCCTCCAGCGGATAAAGTCCTGCAAAATATTTTCCATTGTTCATAAGTCCTGCCTTTTCTGAAATGTCTTTTGCAAAATTCAGTTCTGCATCTGTATATTCAGGTGTCGGGATATGAGTCATAGCTTCATAGTAAACTTCCACTAGCGGACGGTTGACTTTCATTTCCATGCAGCTTCCAACTAATTCGATATCGACAGTTGTTCCGGTCATCATAGCTGCACCTTTTGCACATGCATCCACGCGTTTGCTTGCATCTTCCGTGCGGCTTCTTTTGGTAGAGCGGATAAAATAATTCGTCTTTGCAAAGTCAGGTACAACATTTGCCGGAATACCATTATCCATGTAAGCATAATGCATGCGGACGTCATCTGTTACATGTTCGCGGAGATAATTCACGCCAATATTCATAAGCTCGGCAGCATCTAAGGCGCTGCGACCGCTTTCCGGTGAGCGGGAGGCATGTGCGCTGACTCCGTGAAATGTATAGTTTTTAATGTCCTGTGCCTGCCAGATGTCATTGCTGACACGGTTGCGGTCGAATGGATGCCAGGTCACTGCGACGGACAGGTCATCGAACACATTCTGTTCGTCCATAATAATTTTTCCGGACATGATCTCTTCCGCCGGGCAGCCGTAAACACGAATTACAATCGGTTCACCAGAGGATTCATAATCTGCTTTCAATGCACAGGCAGCTGCGCAGACTGCTGTTCCAAGAAGATTGTGTCCGCATGCGTGTCCGATTTCCGGAAGAGCATCATATTCAGCGAGAAAACCAATGATTGGAACTTCGTTAGAAGATGAAACGTTTTTCCCGGCTGGCTGGATTTTAGTAATATCGATGTCAGAATTGGTCCAGGCCGCAGTAAATGCAGTCTCGATTCCAGCAGTATTCCATTCTATTTGAAATCCCTGTGTTTCCAGGTAATCCGCAAGACATTTTGAAGAGAGTTTTTCTTTGTAAGCTGTTTCCGGATGTTCGAAGATATAGCATGATTTCTGAATAAGTTCATCTCTGTGGTTGTCAAGCCAGTTGGAGATAGTAGGGTATGTTGCGGTTGATGTCATAAGATGCCTCCTGTCGTATTTTTATAGTGGGGAGCTTTTATCCCAATATTTTTACAGATAACAGAACTAGTTGGTTCTGAAGTCAATTTTATACATTTTTCGTAGGATGTCAATTCCGAAGGCGTTCTTGAACGTATAATTTCCGGTGGATACAAATGGTCAGTCTTGATTGAAGTGGCTATGTCGCATATAATGATATTAGAGTCAAAAAAGTTTGAAACAATAGATTTGTGAAATAAAATAGGAGGATATATGTCAGATAGAGAAGAAAAGACCGGAAAAAATGATAACGGAAAGAAAAACAAGGGTGGTAAAAGAAATAAAATAGTAGCAATAGAAATGATTATTCTTGTACTGCTGATCATGGCAGCAGTGGCAATTTTTATTCAGAGAGATAAAAGTGTAAAAGAGGCTGCGAAGATTCATAATCAGAAGGCGAAAAAGACAGAGCAGACACCCCAAGCTGCGCAGAAAGAAAACGAGATAGAAGAAGAGACGGAGGGTACGGAAGAAGAGACTGGTGATAGAGACGCGTCAGTTCCTGACCGTAGTAATTTTGCAGTGCAGCCGGGAGTTTCAGTCGGAACGACAGAACAGTCCGATGAGAAAATCGTGTATCTGACATTGGATGACGGGCCATCAGATAATACACAGGCAGTTCTGGATATTCTGGATAAATATAATGCAAAGGCAACATTTTTTGTGACAGGTGAGATGCCGGAATACAAAGATATGATAAAGGCTGCGTATGACAAGGGACATACAATTGGAATGCATACATATTCACATGATTATGCTAAGGTTTATGCATCGGTTGATGCGTATTTTCAGGATCTGGATCAGATTGGGCAGATGGTACAGGAAGAGATTGGCTATGTACCATGTTTTATCCGTTTCCCGGGTGGATCATCAAATACTGTATCAAAGAAATATACAGCAGGAATCATGTCCACGCTTGTGCAGGAAGTACAAAACCGTGGATATCAGTATTATGACTGGAACGGAAGTTCCGGCGATGGGTCTGTGAGAACGACCGAAGAACTGGTGGCGCAGGCAACGAGCTTTGATTCTAACAATATCATTTTACTTTGTCATGATTCCCATGGAAAACAGACGACCGTAGAGGCATTGCCACAGATTATAGAACATTATCAGTCACTGGGATATACATTTAAAGCACTGGATCGTGATAGCTTCGTAGCGCATCATGGAGTGAATAACTAATTGAGACATAAATCAGTCATAAATTGTAAATAATCGTAAGTATTGTAAAATAAGATATTGTAAATAATCTGCGAGATAATCGGTGAATTGTAAATAATCGCACGAGTCAGGGGTTGGGTAATCACAACTTCTGTGCTATAATAAACGATATATGGCATCTGACACATTTCTTTGTATAATAGGAAGATGAATTTCCTATGCATGGCGTCAGAAGAAAGTATTTTTAAGACAGTAGAAGGAGTATTTGGTATGAATTTAATTGAAATTCGCGAATTATACAAGAACCAGGAAGCATACCTGGATAAAGAAATTACCGTTGGGGGATGGGTAAGAAGTATCCGCGACTCCAAAGCATTTGGCTTTATTGTCATCAATGATGGAACATTTTTTACACCACTTCAGGTCGTATATCATGATGATATGGAGAACTTTGAGGAGATTTCCAAACTCAATGTAGGAGCAGCTGTTGTTGTAACAGGTACACTGGTTGCAACACCACAGGCAAAACAGCCATTTGAGATTCAGGCGAAGACTGTAACAGTAGAAGGTGCTTCCGCGCCGGATTATCCGCTTCAGAAGAAGCGCCACAGCTTTGAGTACCTTCGTACTATCGCACATTTAAGACCGAGAACAAACACATTCCAGGCAGTATTTCGTGTTCGTTCCCTGACGGCATACGCACTTCACAAATTTTTCCAGGAGAGAGGATTCGTGTATGTACATACACCGATCATTACAGGAAGTGACTGTGAAGGAGCCGGAGAGATGTTCCGCGTAACAACGATGGATATGGAAAATGTACCGAAGACAGAAGATGGTGCAGTAGATTATACACAGGATTTCTTCGGAAAAGAGACAAGCCTTACCGTAAGCGGACAGTTAAATGCAGAGACATACGCACAGGCATTTGGAAATGTTTATACATTTGGACCTACATTCCGCGCAGAGAACTCCAACACAACAAGACATGCGGCAGAGTTCTGGATGTTAGAGCCTGAGATGGCATTTGCAGATCTGGAGGACGACATGGACCTTGCAGAAGATATGTTAAAATATGTCATCAATTATGTGATGGAAAACGCACCGGAAGAGATGAACTTCTTCAATTCATTTGTAGACAAAGGGCTGATCGATCGACTGACCAACGTTGCAACATCTGAATTTGCAAGAATCACATACACAGATGCAATTGAGATTCTAAAGAAGCACAACGATAAATTCGAGTTCAAAGTATCATGGGGAATCGATCTTCAGACAGAGCACGAGCGCTATCTGACAGAGGAAGTATACAAACGCCCAGTATTTGTAACAGATTATCCGAAAGATATCAAAGCATTCTACATGAAACAGAATCCAGATGGAAAGACCGTGGCAGCAGTCGATTGCCTCGTACCAGGAATCGGTGAGATCATCGGAGGAAGCCAGAGAGAAGACGATTACGAGAAGCTTGCAACACGCATGGAAGAACTTGGAATGAAGATAGAAGATTACGGATTCTACATGGACCTTAGAAAATACGGATCCACAAGACATGCCGGATTCGGACTTGGATTCGAGAGATGCATCATGTATCTGACAGGAATGGGTAATATCCGTGACGTAATACCATTCCCAAGAACAGTAAATAACTGCGAGTTATAACAGAAAAATAGCCCCTGAAATTGTAGAAAATGTTTGACACAATCAGAAAGGGACAGGTTAAAGTTCAATTGGGGACGGGGTTTTTTTGAAAAAACCCCGTCCCCAATTGAAAAAGAGGAGAATTGTATGAATATTTTAGTAGTGGATGATGAGAAAGAGATTGCTGATGTTATCGAGTTATACTTGAAGAATGATCAGTATAATGTGCTGAAATTTTATACGGGTCAGGAAGCGCTTGATTGTATTGCCAGTACGAAGATTGATCTTGCGATTCTGGATATCATGCTTCCGGATGTGGACGGATTCCAGATTTTGAAGCAGATTCGGGAGAAATATACATTTCCTGTGATTATGCTGACAGCGAAGACGGAGTATATGGATAAGATCACGGGGCTGACACTTGGTGCTGATGATTATATTCCAAAGCCTTTCAATCCATTGGAGCTGGTTGCCAGGGTGAAAGCACAGATTCGACGCTATACGCAGTACAATGAGGGTACGAAGGACGAGGGGGATGTGATTGATTTTGGCGGTCTGTTCCTGAACCGGCAGTCTCATGAGTGTACTTACAATGAAGTGCCGCTGACACTGACACCGATTGAGTTTGATATTCTGTGGCTGCTCTGTGAGAACCGAGGCAAGGTTATTAGTTCTGAGGAGTTATTCCACAAGGTTTGGAAGGAAGAATGCTATAAGAACAGCAACAATACGGTCATGGTTCATATCCGGCATCTGCGGGAAAAAATGAATGGACCTACCGGAAAATCTGATTTCATTAAGACTGTATGGGGAGTTGGATATAAGGTTGAAGAATAATTATCGTAAATTAAAATTCAGTATTCTCTTGCAGACGGTGCTTGTTACGGCACTGACAGTTCTGGTGGGTGGATTTTTGCTGAATTATGTAATCGATGGAATTTATAATGACAGTTTCGCCAGGAATTTTGTAAAAATAATGACGAAACTGCAAGTGAGTGAATCGACTGCACGGAGCCTGTATTGGAAATTGATAGGAGATAACAAGACATTTTTCATGGTTGTAGGCTTTTTGCTTTTGTTTGCTCTTTTTTTCTATGTGGCACTTTCGAAAATGACAAAGTATCTGGACCAGGTGGGAGAGGGAATTGAAAATATTCTGTCGGAATCTACGGAACCGATTCACCTGATCACAGAATTGAAACCGATTGAGATTCGATTAAATGAGATTAAAGCTACCTTGAAACGGCAGGAGTTGGAGTCAGTGGAAGGCGAGAAACGAAAAAATGATCTGGTGTTGTTTCTGGCGCATGATTTAAAGACACCATTGACTTCTATTGTGGCTTACTTAAGTATGCTGGACGGATATCCAAAGATGCCGGAGGAGGAGCGAAAGAAATATATTCATATTGCTCTGGAGAAATCCAATCGTCTCGGTGAATTAATTAATGAGTTTTTTGACATTACAAGGTACAATTTGCAGAATATCGAGCTGGAGTCGGTGAAGATTAACTTGACCATGATGCTGGAGCAGATTGCAGACGAACTTTATGGCGTACTTCAGGAAAAAAAGCTTACTTGTGATGTTGATGTGGAAGAGAATCTGGAAGTTTACGGCGATCCGGACAAGCTTGCCCGTGTCTTTGATAATATTTTGAGAAATGCCATTGCATATTGTTATGAAAATACCAAAATTGAGATTCAGGCCAGAATGAAAAATAATAAAATCGAGATTACATTTACAAACAGCGGAGACCGGATTCCGGGAGATATGTTGCAGACGATTTTTGAAAAATTTTACCGGGTAGATAATTCCAGGTCGACCGGAACCGGAGGAGCAGGACTTGGTCTTGCGATTGCAAAAGAGATTGTGGAACTACATGATGGACAGATCATGGCGAAAAGTGACGATTTACATACGCAATTTATTGTGACACTGCCGTCAGAAAATGAACTGGAAGAAAATGAAGAGGGAAGTAAAAATGAGATTCATACACATCGCAGACATACATTTGGGGGCAGACCCGTACATTGGAAGCTCCCGAAAGGAAAAGCGGGAAAAGGAGATATGGACCAGTCTTGAACGAGTACTCGAAGTCTGTGAAAGTAAGCATGTGGAAATGCTTCTGATCGCAGGCGACTTGTTTCATAGGCAGCCGCTCAGACGGGAACTAAAAGAACTGGATTATCTTTTTTCAAAACTGACCATGACTGAGGTGGTTATCATTGCAGGAAACCATGATTATCTGAAGAGAGATTCTTATTATCGGACGTTTCAGTGGTCAAAAAATGTGCATATGATTCTGGACAGGGAGATTCAATGCGTGGAATTTCCAGCATACAGTCTGGCAATCTATGGCATGAGCTATGATACGAAACAGATTACAGAGGAATGCTATTGTGATGCATTTGCACAGCGGCGACAGCCATATGAGATTTTGCTTGCGCACGGAGGAGATGACAGCCATATTCCAATAAAGAAAGAAAATCTGCTGGGGCTTGGTTATGATTATATTGCAATGGGGCACATCCATAAACCGCAGATTATCTGTCCGGATAAAATTGCTTACGCTGGAGCGTTGGAGCCAATCGATAAAAACGATACTGGAGCGCACGGATACATTTACGGAGAGATTACGACCAAGGGATGCAGGATAAGATTCGTACCATTTGCAATGAGATCTTACATACATCAGACGATAGAAGTAAATCCGTCTATGACAGAGCATGAACTAAAAGAGACAGTTGCGAAAGTTATAGATGAAAAAGGAAAGGAAAATATTTACAAGATTATTCTGGACGGAATGCGTGACCCGGAAATTTCTTACAACGTGGACACGCTGGATCCATATGGAAATGTGATCGAGATTACAGATCAGACACGACCGGCGTATCAGTTCGATAAGTTGAAAGAAGCAAATAAGGGAAATATTCTTGGGGCATTTGTGGCAGAGCTGGAACAGTATCCTGAGAATAGTATGGAACATCAGGTGCTTTGTGAGGGAGTGCGGGCATTGATGGAGACAAGAAGAGGCTAATATGAAAATCAAAGAGTTGAGACTTAAGAACTTTGGAAAGTTTACAAATAAAGAAATTCATTTCTTAGATGGAATGAATGTGATATATGGAGAAAATGAGTCTGGAAAGTCTACCCTTTATACGTTTATCAGAGCCATGCTTTTTGGGTTGGAACGAGGGCGTGGAAGAGCTGCGGCGCAGGATGCATTTTCCAGATATGAACCGTGGGAAAATCCGAATTATTATTCTGGGGAAATGAAATTTGAATCAGGAGATAAGGAATTTCTTCTGTCCAGAAATTTTGACCGGTATGGGAAAAATGAGACGCTTGTCTGTCTGGAAGATGCAGAAGAATTGTCTGTGAAAGATGGAGATCTTCAGATGCTCATGGGTGATTTGAGTCCACAAATTTATGATGATACGATGGCTACGGCACAGATGAGGGTAAAGCCTGGAATGACGCTCTCCGAGGAATTGAAAAATTATGCATCTAATTATTATGCGACCGGAGATGGGGAACTTGATCTGGCGGCAGCTATAGATTATTTGAAAGAGCAGAAAAAAGAAAGTTTGCATGAGATGCAAAAGCAAATGGAAAAACGCCAGGATAAAAGAGAACACATTTCTCAGGAAATGTCTTATGTGTGGCGTGATATTCATAAACTGGAAGAAGAACAGGCACATTTGGAAGAAGAGATTGAGTTTAGAAAAGTGCGGGAGCGAGAATCCAGGCTGTTGCTTAAGCAGGATGAAGAAGAACCCAAACACATGATAGATGAGATACGGCCATCTAAATGGAGAGTACATCCATTGGAAATATTGGCAGCGGTACTGGCAGTGGTTCTGTGTGCGTGGCTTTTGAAACGTCCGTGGAATTATCTGGTCGCAATTATTTTAGTATTGCTTTCCAGCATCTATGTGTGGAACCGGATGAAGATCAGTAAAAAAATTGAGAAGACAGAGCCGGAAAAAATTTTGGAGGAGATTACACCTCAAGAGGAGAAGATTCCTACAGACCGTCTGAAATGGGAACTGGAGAGAAATGCGTTGGAGCTTGGGGATAAGCGGGTACGTTATTCCAATCTAAAGGAAGACCTGGAAGAGTTAGACGGGATCAGTGATGAGGAGAGAATTCTGAATGCCCAGGCGGAGGCAAGACAGCTTGCGATTGATAAAATTCAGGAACTTTCTGGAGAGATGCAGAAGAAGCTTCGGGGAAAATTAAATGACCGGGTTTCAGAGATTATGGAATTTATTACAGAAGGGAAATATACCCGATTAAATGTAGAAGAAGGATTAAATATCAGCTTACTGAGTGAAGGGCGCAAAGTAGATATTGCAAGAGTCAGCCAGGGAACAGCAGAGCAGGTATATTTTGCACTTCGAATGGCAGCATCAGAAGTACTGTTAGAAGAAGAACTTCCGGTGATTCTGGATGATACATTTGTAAGTTATGACGAGGAACGGCTGGAAAGTGTGCTGGAATGGCTTGCAAAAAGTGGAAAACAGGTATTATTGTTCACCTGTCAGAAAAGAGAGATGAAGATACTTTCCGAAATGGGAGTTAAAAATTGTAATTATATAAAATTACAGTAGACAAAAAGCAGATGAATGAATGTAAAATTCTTGAACTACATTCACTTATCTGCTTTTTATATCAGCTGGGAGTCAATCCCCCAGCTGATATAGCCTCCGGCAGGATTGCAGAGGTGCGCAGTAGAAGTATGTCATGCAATTGCATGACGCGCACCTCGCAGCAAGAATGCCGAGGCATTCTTGAATATTATATCAAAAATTAAACTCGTCTCTACGAGACTCAAACAGTAGTTTTTGATATAAAACTATACTCGCAATGAATTGAAAAACAACCTATGCTTGAAAAAGTCCTTTTTCTATTATATATCGTAGTCACTACTTATATATAAGAATGTTTCACGTGAAACATTGAAAAGAAATGAAGATAAGAATATTCATTTCAATTCAGTGTTAAGTCGTATATGATTATATCAAAATTAAACTCGTCTCTACGAGACTCAAACAGTAATTTTTGATATAAAACTATACTCGCAATGAATTGAAAAACAACCTAAGTTTGAGGACTCTCTTTTTCTATTTCATATCCATAACTATTTTGTGTATAAAAATATGTTTCACGTGAAACATGAAAAGAAGTGAAGATAAGAACGTCCATCTTAATTCATTAGTGCGTTGTATAAATTATATTAAAATTAAACTCGTCTCTACGAGACTCAGACAATAATTTTTGATATAACACTATACTCACAATGAAATGAAAAATAACCTATGTTTGAAAAAGTCCTTTTTCTATTATATATCAGCCACTGCTCTTACATATATAATATGTTTCACGTGAAACATTAAAAAGAGTAAAGCACAAATTCATTGCTCTCAACACGAGAATAAAAGTAATGGGAGCGTAGTAGAAGTATGTCATGCAATTGCATGACGTGCACCTCGCAGTAAGAATGCCGAGGCATTCTTGAATCTTATATCCTTATTTTCACAAATTCAGACAAAAAACTATGTTTCACGTGAAACATTTGTGGTATACTATAACTTGTAACGAAATGTAGAATGAAAGGTGAATTAATAATATGGGGAGAATTATTGCCGTAGCTAATCAGAAAGGCGGAGTTGGTAAGACTACCACATCTATCAACCTTGCAGCTTGCCTTGCTGAAAAAGGGAAAAAGGTTCTTGCTGTTGATATGGATCCACAGGGAAATCTCACCAGTGGTCTGGGTGTAGATAAAGATTCTGTGGAAAAGTCTATTTATGAACTGATTATTGGAGAAGTTGATATCAAAGAAGTAATTAATAAAGAAGTTCTTGAAAATCTTGATATTATTCCGACCAGTATTGATTTGTCAGCAGCAGAAATTGAATTGATTGGTGTAGATGATAAAGAATATATTCTTAGAAATGCAATTGATCAGGTAAAAGATCAGTATGATTTTGTAATTATAGACTGTCCACCATCTTTGAGTATGCTGACGATTAATGCAATGACTACGGCAGACTCTGTTATTGTACCGATTCAGTGTGAGTACTATGCATTGGAAGGACTCAGCCAGTTAATACATACAGTTGAATTAGTAAAAGACAGATTGAATTCAAAATTAGAAATAGAAGGTGTCGTATTTACAATGTATGATGCCAGAACGAATCTGTCTCTTCAGGTAGTTGAGAATGTGAAAGACAATCTGCAACAGAATATATATAAAACTATAATTCCTAGAAATATTCGACTGGCAGAGGCACCAAGTTACGGATTGCCAATTAATAAGTATGATCCAAAATCAACAGGAGCAGAAAGCTATATGAGATTGGCTGATGAGGTTATCGAAAGAGAAGAATAAAAAATAAGGAGGTTCCCATGGCTGTTAAGAAAAAAGGATTGGGAAAAGGACTTGATAGTCTGATTCCTGAGAAATCAAATAAGCCATTAGCAAAAGAGCCGGCTGAAGAAAAGAGGGAGTCTGAGTCTGGTTCTGGTATTCAAATGATGAAAATCAATATGGTTGAGCCGAATCGAGATCAACCGCGTAAAAAGTTTGATGAAGATGCAATTCTTGAATTGGCAGATTCGATCAAACAATTCGGAGTACTGCAACCGCTTCTTGTAAGAAAGAATAAAGATTATTATGAGATTATTGCAGGAGAGAGACGTTGGAGAGCTGCCAAACAGGCTGGAGTCAAAGAAGTCCCTGTTATTGTAAAAGAGTATACAGAACAGGAAATAGTAGAAATCGGTTTAATTGAAAATATCCAGAGAGAAAACTTAAATCCAATTGAAGAAGCAATGGCATTTAAGAGATTGTTGGAAGAATTTAATCTGAAACAGGATGAAGTGGCCGAGCGTGTATCAAAAAGCAGAACTGCAGTCACAAACTCTATGCGACTTCTGAAATTGGACGAGCGTGTTCAGCAAATGATTATTGATGACATGATCTCGACCGGACATGCAAGAGCATTACTTGCAATTGACGATAAGGATGAACAGTATAATCTGGCAAACCGGATATTTGATGAAAAATTAAGTGTACGTGATACAGAAAAGCTTGTAAAAGAAATCAAAAATCCGAAAAAGCCAAAAGAAAAAATAAAGACCGTAAATGATTTCATTTATAAAGACCTTGCGAATAAAATGAAAGAAGTTATGGGTACAAAAGTTAGTATAGCATCTAAAGGAAATGGAAAAGGTAAAATAGAGATAGAATACTATTCTGATGAGGAATTAGAACGAATGTTCGATATGATTATGAGCATTGGAAAGGAAGAATAATATGGAAAGCAAGATACTGAATGCACTAGGGATAGATCCAGCATTTATTTTCCTGTTTATGCTGATTCTATTCGTAGTTTTGTTTATACTATATGTAAATGTAACCATGAAATACAATCGTTTGAAAAACAGCTATGCAACATTTATGAAAGGGAAAGATGGAAAATCCCTTGAGCAGAGTCTGAAAGATAAATTCGAGGAAGCAGAGGCGGTTCTTAAGTTTACAAAGCAGAACAGAACAGAAATCCGTGAGTTAAACCGTAAATTAGAGACAAATTACCAGAAAGTCGGAATTGTAAAATACGATGCATTTAACGAGATGGGTGGAAAACTGAGTTTTGCACTTGCTATGCTGGATGGAAATGACAGCGGCTGGATCATCAATGCAATGCACAGTCGTGAAGGATGTTACACTTATGTGAAAGAAATCGTAAAAGGTGAAAGCTATGTAGAGCTTGCTGAGGAAGAGGCAGAGGCACTGGATAAAGCCATCTTCCATGATATAGAAAAGATTGAAAAAAGCGAGATTATTGAAAAATAAGGAGGATATGAGAGATGTTAGATATCAAATTTGTCAGAAATAACCCGGAGGTAGTAAAACAGAATATCAAAAATAAATTCCAGGATGATAAGCTTCCACTGGTTGATGAAGTTATCGAATTAGATCAGAGAAATCGTGAGATTAAACAGGAAGTAGAGGCTCTTCGTGCTGATAAGAATCAGATTTCCAAACAGATTGGTGCATGTATGGCACAGGGAAAGAAAGAAGAAGCAGATGAGTTAAAGAAAAAAGTTCAGGAAAATGCAGAACGAGTAGAGGCTTTATCTAAAGAAGAAAAAGAAGTAGAAGCTAAAATCAAACAGAATATGATGATTATTCCAAATATTATTGATCCTTCTGTACCAATTGGAAAAGACGACAGCGAGAACGTTGAAATTGAAAAATTCGGTGAGCCGGTCGTACCTGATTACGAAATTCCATATCATACAGATATTATGGAAAGCTTTAATGGAATCGACCTTGAAAGTGCCGGAAAAGTAGCCGGAAATGGATTCTATTACCTTATGGGAGATATTGCAAGACTTCACTCTGCAGTTATTTCTTATGCAAGAGATTTCATGATCGACAGAGGATTTACTTACTGCATTCCTCCATTTATGATCAGAAGTAATGTAGTAACAGGAGTTATGAGCTTTGCAGAGATGGATGCCATGATGTACAAAATAGAGGGTGAAGACCTGTATCTGATCGGTACAAGTGAGCATTCCATGATTGGTAAATTCATCGATACAATGCTGACAGAGGATCAGCTTCCACAGACACTTACAAGTTATTCTCCATGTTTCCGTAAAGAAAAAGGAGCACATGGTATCGAGGAAAGAGGAGTATACCGTATCCACCAGTTTGAGAAACAGGAAATGATCGTTGTATGTAAACCGGAAGAGAGCAAGATGTGGTATGACAAATTATGGCAGAACACAGTAGATTTGTTCCGTTCTATGGATATCCCGGTCCGTACACTTGAGTGCTGCTCCGGAGATCTGGCAGATCTGAAAGTAAAATCCTGTGACGTTGAGGCATGGTCACCAAGACAGAAGAAATACTTCGAGGTCGGAAGCTGCTCTAACCTTGGAGATGCTCAGGCAAGAAGACTTGGAATCCGTGTAAAAGACGCTGATGGAAACAAATATTTTGCAAACACACTGAATAATACTGTAGTAGCACCACCAAGAATGCTGATTGCATTTCTGGAGAACAATCTTCAGGCAGATGGTTCTGTAAGAATCCCAGAGGTACTTCGTCCATATATGGGTGGTATGACTGAAATCAAAAGGAAATAAAAATGCATCAATATCTGAATGCCATAGGATTTGGCAGCATGAAGTCAAAAAAAGAATTATATGAGATACTGGATAAAGTAGAACAGCAATATACGTGTCATGAGCTTGTATATCAGGACGAAGAATTAGATTTTTGTGAATATCAGAAGGAATTCGGACCTGGAATGGGGATATGTCTGTGCGGAGACATGGATTCTGTGGATAACTTTACGAAAAGATATTATTATCCATATTTTCTTGGAACAGGAATCACGTCCTATGCAGATATCACGATTGAGCGCAGAATGGACAGAGAGGCTTATGTAGGAATCTGTGAAGATGCAAAAATCGGAATTACGATTATATTTTATCTGCAAAATGTGCCACAGTATTTGAAGGAAAAGCAATTGAGCGGTAACAAGATGAACTATACATCTGTAACACTTGCAGGATTATGCGAGTCAGGAACTATATTGCTGCCGGTAAAGAAAGATCATTCACAAAAAGAACGACAGAGAGAAGAGGTGTATAACCGCATGCAGCTTCTCTCTGCTGCAAAATCCGGAGATCCCAATGCAATCGAGACGCTCACACTGGAAGACATTGATACTTACTCAAAGGTGTCAAGGCGACTGGTGACGGAAGACGTATTCAGTATTGTGGATACATACATCATGCCGTATAGTGTGGAGTGTGACCGATATTCTATATTAGGTGAGATCCAGGAACTCCATGAAATCATGAATGAGTATACAGGGGAAAATGTTTACGTGATGAAATTAGACGTAAATGGCCTTGTATTTGACGTTTGCGTGCCGAGACAGAGACTTCTTGGGGAACCGGCAGTAGGACGCAGATTTAAGGCAAATATGTGGCTTCAGGGCTATATTAATTATTAGTATCTGACTATAAGATGATTATAAGACTGAAAATGTAAGATAACAAGAGAGCAGGGGATTACCTGCTCTCTTGTGTATTAGACGGTTATGTATCACACACTAAAATCATGAAACATCATCAGAAAACAACTTGATAAAATATAAATATACAGAATATTCTATGTAAATAATACAATTATAAATTAATTAAAATAAATATCATAAATAGTATTGACAAAACAAAACCTAGATGGTATTATATAGTCAATCCAAAGGAAAACAAAATATCAAATCAAAAAAGATTTAATATAAGATATGATCAAAAAAATTAAACGATAAAGAAGAACCAAAAAAGTTCAGTAAAAAAATTTAATGAAAAGATTAAATCGAAAATTAAATCAAAAAATTTTAGATTAAGATAGAATAACCTAAAATAACCCAAAAGGTTAAATCGAAATTCGTATAAGAAGATTTGATAGAATAATTCCTTAGGAATCATCGATAGAAGTCCTGACGAGAAAGGGACGAACGAAATAGAAAGGAAGGAGGCTTAAACCGTTGGACAATTCAGAATCTATAAATAGTCAATATGTTGGTGGTATGGCAAATGGAAGTTCCCACAGAATAAGCCTTAACCATAGATCATAAAAATCCGGTAAGAAGATTGAATAAAAAAGATAAATCGGAGAAGAAAAGATAACCGGTATAAAAGAGAAAACATTTGCAGAACATATTGAGGATAAAGATACCGCAGTAATTCAAGGAATTAGAAGATGTGTAAAGAAACATCGAACTAATCGAGATTTATATAAAAAATGAGTTCTATAAAGAAGAGATGCTATAGACGGAATAGCTGGATGGTCGTAGAGTATATTGAAGAATCTCATGGAAGAGAATGATAGCGATAACTACTATGAGAAAGTTATAGATAGGGAATAGTAAGGAACTTCAATATAGAAGATGAGGGTTATATAAATCAAATCAATGAAGCGTAAATCGGCGACTTTGAATTACATGTTATAGTTCTAAAAGAAAGGAAAACAGGCAGGGAACAAGATCAACAGAAACCTCCGATAATAAAAAATATGAATATAATGAAATTTAATATAAAGTAGCCATTATAATTAAGGATAATTATAATGGCTACTTTAATGTGGAAAAAGGGCAGAAAATGTATTTGTCATCAAAAGTGGTAAATGCTGTGAAAAAAATTATGAAATTAATTGAGTGGGATAACTCTTGATGATAATGTGGAAAAATACATGAATCAGAGACTATAACGTGGAAAACTAACAGGAGAGAAGAAAAGGAAGAACCAAGGCAATCAAAGTCCAAGGTTCTTCTTTTTATTTCTTCTTCGCAGCTTCCCAGTTATCCTTCCTTTTTTCCCATGTACAGATTTTATCCATGCATATCATTAAATCCCGTTTCATTGCCGTCGCTGACTGATATCGTGCTTTCGGGTCATTAGCCAGGCGGTCATTACGGTATCATAGAGGATTTCTTCGGACATTTTATTCTTTATATTTGTTGTAAGTTCCCAGATTGGCAGTTTATGCTTCCACTCCCATTCAGTGTCTTCGTTCATACGCCGGTTTATCCGGTCTATGGAGCTTTGAATTTCAGAAAAAGGCAGTTTGAAATCATTTGCCAGATAATAAAGAACCATACCGAGGGAATAAATGTCTGCAGTCTGATTATAAGGCATTCCTTTGTAAACTTCCGGTGCCATAAAATCATAAGAGTCAATCACGGTCATAGTTCCTGAAATCTGCTGTCTGGCAACACCAAAATCTCCCAGTTTAAAGTAACCTTTTGGGGAGACCATAATATTTGCCGGCTTGATATCACGATGAATGATATTTTTTGCATGACATACTTCTAAGGCATTCTTAATTCTATAACTAATTCTCTACAATACTCTGTTTTAATATAATGAACATTTTTTCCGCATCTAATGGTTTTGCAATGAATCCATTCATTCCTGCTTTTTTAGTCATCTCAATATCTTCGTCAAAGGAATTTGCGGTCATGGCAACGATAGGTGTGGTTGCTTTTTTCGAGTTTTCCATCTGCCTTATCTTTGCGGTTGTATCATAGCCATTCCAGATCGGCATCTGAATATCCATAAGAATCAGATCATAGTATCCTTCATCCGATTCTTCCAGTTTATCAAAACATTCCTGACCGTCTTTGACCCAGTCGATCAGAAATCCTTCTTCTTTCAGTAGTTCCATCGCAATTTCAGCATTTAATTCATTATCTTCTGCAAGAAGAATACGCTTTCCAATATTCTTATCGGTCATAAACGTTTGCTCTGGCAGTTCTTTTTTGCATACATCTTCTTCAGAAGCAAGTTCCAGTGGGACTTCTACTGTAAATTTTGTTCCTTTTCCAGGCTCACTTTCCACATGAATCCTACCATTCATCAGTTCCACAAAGGATTTCACGATAGAAAGACCAAGACCTGTACCGCTGACTTTATTCTCCGTAGCTGTATGTTCTCTGGAAAATTCATCGAAGATATGTGGAAGGTATTCCGAGGCCATTCCAATTCCAGTATCTTCGCAGACAAATACATACCGTGCTTTTTTATCATCGAAATTCGTCTCATTAATAGTCACATGAATCGCATGATCGTCAGGAGTATACTTGATGGCATTGCTCATGATATTCAAATATATTTCCTGGAGCTTTGTCTTATCACAAAATGCATATTTATGTTGAACATTTGTATCGATAGAACAGTGGATACCTTTCATTTGGATATCAGATTCTAATACTGTATTTACCGAATAAAATAATTCGCTCAAATTTGCTGCTTCTGTTTTTAATATAGCAGTTCCGCTTTCAATACGCGCCACTTCCAGAACCTGATCGATGATTGACATCAGAATGTTGCCGGAAGACTTAATTTTTCCCAAATATTCTCGTACCTTTTCTTCGTTGTCAAGATTCTTTCCGAGAAGATCTGAAAAACCAATGATCGCATTCATCGGGGTTCGGATGTCATGGCTCATATTAAACAGAAATCGAGTTTTTGCCTCACTTGCTTCTCTTGCTTGTTCAGCGGACTTTTTCAGTTCCACTGCATACTGGTCTTCACGATATTTTTTACTGTGCACCTGATTAAAAATAGTGGCGCTCATTAAGGACGTTATACAGGAAACGGCAATAACAGCAATCCATTGATAAATGGAAATCCAGCCTTCGTCTGGTACAATATCTACATACCATGTATCATTAGGAATCTCGCATTCTACTGTAAGGCTGTTCTTAGGTATGTGTTCCTGACTTTGAGTCAGAACAACCCGGCTGCCTGTAGTATCATCGGTTGTCCATATCTCATAGCAATAGGAAGCTTCATTTAATCGCTCCAAACCTATTTCATCTATAAATTTATCCCAGTCAATGACCATGATTACAAATCCCCAAAAAGAATCATTGTCAATAGAATCACTTTTATAAACCGGATGGAACAGTAAAGCACCGGTTCCTCCTTGTTTTAATTTATATGGACCGCCAAGTGTATAGTTTCCGGTTTCTTTTGCACGGTTTGCATCTTCCTTACGGTTATGATCTGTCAGCATATTTATTCCAAAGGCTTTCTCATTTTCCTGCTGTGGAAAAACATCAGTAACAACTCCATTCGGTGCAAGTTCAAAAGCTTTCACAATACCATTCTCATTTGGAAGCATTTCCGCCAATTCTGAAAATGAAGTCTGATCCAGGTTATATCCTGCGAGAACTACATTTCCAAGAAACTCTGAAAGTTCAACATACTGATTCAATTGTGCATTGATTCGTCTTACTGTACTTTGGGCAGTATAAGTGGCAGCTGTCTTTTTCCCTTTTTCCAGGTTCTTTAAACTAATACATCCAAAAAGAAAGGATGCAATAAAAACAAGTAATCCAACAATCAAACTGTATTTTTTTATTTGTTTAGAAGCGCTACTTCTTTTTTTCATTCGCGGTTGCCTCGTCATCTTCAATCATTTAAAATTACGTTAAGAACTAATTGCATTTTACACCAATATTTCCATTGTACGCAAGGAAAACGTTATCAGTACAATAGAAAAACGTCCTATAACTTTTTTGGGCAAAATCTATTCAAATTTTTTACTTCT
>ERZ791931.206-NODE-206-length-73586-cov-38.665094_pt1 | contig 73586 bp, 62 predicted proteins | sample MGYA00510127_ERZ791931 | MGnify/ENA primary metagenome ERZ791931 (study PRJEB30046, sample SAMN00792067) | human gut metagenome | study: EMG produced TPA metagenomics assembly of the A metagenome-wide association study of gut microbiota in type 2... | reverse complement strand
TCCTCCAGACCGGAGACGACGCTGTTGTGCTCGTCCATGCGGCGGGTGGGCAGGCCCATGGCCAGACGAACGCGCTCCTCGACGATGGCGCGCTCGAGGAAGATGTCCTTGCGGAGCTTGCCTTCCTCACCGGGGATGATGGTGTAAGGGATCTTGCGCATCAGGTGGTTGGCCTGCTCGCCCTTGACGTTGGCGTAGGCCATCCGTGCCACCTCGGTAAAGACCTGGCGGCGGATCTGGATGACCGTGGTGTTGATTCCTCTGAAACTCATTCCAATCTCTCCTTGCTTTGAAACAACAGAACAAAAAACCGCTCTGACGCGGCTTTTCTCCGGGGCCTTTGATACTGGGCTGCTGCAAACAGCCGGATGCCCCGAATAATCCACTTTTATTGTAGCATAAACCCTTCGGGAAGAAAAGGGAAAAGCCTAAAATTTGTTATGAAATTCACAACTGATATATCTTGCACAAATGCGAACAAATGGATTTGTACAAAACGGCAAAGAAACGGCTAAGATTACACCATCTCGGCCCGGACACGCTCGCCGTCGTAGCTGCCCAGCCGGACATGGACGATCTCGCCGCTCTTATGGCCCGGGGCCGAGACCACGACGGGAACATACAGCCGGGTGTAGCCGGTGAAGAGGGTGCCGGAGAGGGGAGTCTCCAGCAGAACGTCGTCTTCGCTGCCCTCGCAGCCGGCCAGCACCTCGCGGCGGATGTCCTCGGCGATGGCGTTCATCTCCCGGCTGCGGGCCTGCTTTTCGCGCTCATGGACCTGATCGGGGAAGTCGTAGGCGGGGGTGCCGCTGCGGCGGGAGTAGGGGAAGACGTGGACTTTCAGGAAGCCGATCTCCTTCAGGAACGCGCAGCTCTCCCGGAAATCTTCCTCCGTCTCGCCGGGGAAGCCGCAGATGCAGTCAGTGGTGAAGCTGACCGGGCGGTCACCGTAGGCGGCGCGGAGCTGGCGGACCACCTCGGCGTACTGCTCGGCGGTATAGACGCGGCGCATCCGGCGCAGGGTGGCGCTGCAGCCGCTCTGCAGGCTCAGGTGGTACTGGGGGCAGAGCTTGTCCACTGCCGCCAGCCGGGTGATGTATTCGGGGGTCAGCATATCGGGGTCAAGGCTGCCCAGTCGGATACGCTCGATGCCCTCCACCCGGGCGCACTTCTCCACCAGCTCCACAAGGTTGGTGCCGGTGTCGAGGCCGTAGCTGGGCAGGGAGATGGCGCTGAGCACCACTTCCCGGTAGCCGGAAGCGGCCAGCTGGCGCAGCTCGGCGAGGATGCTCTCTTCCGAGCGGCTGCGCACCGGGCCGCGGGCGCGGGGGATGACGCAGTAGGCGCACTGACGGTTGCAGCCGTCCTCTACTTTGATAAAGGCGCGGGTGTGGGTCTCGAACCGCTCCACCGGCAGCTCTTCGAACCGCTCGCCCTTCGCGTGGGGGGCGATGGCGACGATGCGCTCGTGGCCGTCCAGCAGCTTGAGTACATTGTCGAGGATGGCTTTCCGGTCGCCGTTGCCGCAGACCAGGTCGGCCTCCATGAACTGGGCCGCTTCCTCGGGGAAAGCCTGCGGGTAGCAGCCGGTGAGGACGGTGACGGCGCCGGGGTTCTCGCGCTTGGCCCGGCGGAGCCACTTGCGGCTCTTCTGGTCGCCGAAGTTGGTGACGGTGCAGCTGTTCACCACAAAGACGTCGGCCTCTTCGCCCTCCGGCACGATGGTGAAACCGGCGGAGCGGAACATCTGTTCCAGCGCACCGGTCTCGTTTAAGTTGACCTTGCAGCCAAGGGTATAAAAACAAACTCGCATGGGGTGTCCTTTCAAGTTGATATACATTATAAACCATCCTATTATAGCAGATTTTTCCCGGGGAGAAAAGAGCATTCCGGCCTCTTTTTTTGCATAGAATGCAATCAGACAGACATTGCGGGGAGGGACAAGGGATGGAACGAAAGAATTTTGCGGTGCTCTGCGCAGCCGTGCTCTGTTTCTGGCTGTTTGCACTGGCCCTTGGGACGGCGGAGGGCGTGGGCCTGCGGGCCGTCATGCACCCGGAAGAGCGGGCCGTCAGCGCCGACGTCGCGGAAGCGGCGGAAGGAATTTTGCTGCCGGCCGCAGCCGCCGCGCCTCAGCTCGACCTCAACTGCCGCGCTGCCATCCTCATCGAGCAGGGGAGCGGACGGGTCCTCTACGAGAAGAACGCCGACGAGCGGGTCCCCATCGCCTCCATCACCAAGGTAATGACCCTGCTGCTCGCCTTCGAGGCTGTCCACGACGGGCGGTTGACCATGGAGACGCCGGTGCCGGTGAGTGAGCACGCCTACCACATGGGCGGCAGTCAGATCTGGCTGGAGCCGGGGGAGCACTTTACATTGGACGAGATGATAAAGGCCATCTGCGTTTCCTCTGCCAACGACGCGGCGGTGGCCGTGGCCGAGCTGGTGGGCGGCAGTGAGCCGGCCTTCGTGGAGCAGATGAATGCCCGGGCCGCCTCGCTGGGGATGGAGCAGACGTCTTTCCGCAACGCCTGCGGGCTGGACGCCGAAGGCCATCTCTCCACGGCCCGGGATGTGGCCGCCATGAGCCGCACCATCCTGAACACCTGCCCCGAGGTGCTGCACTACACCGGCATCTGGACGGATACCCTCCGGGGCGGGGCGACCCAGCTGATCAATACGAATAAGCTTCTCCGCCGGTATGAGGGGATCACCGGCCTCAAGACCGGCACCACCGGCGGCGCAGGCATCTGCATCTCGGCCAGCGCCACCCGGAACGGTCTTTCCCTCATCGCGGTGATCTTGGGCGCACCGTCCAGCGCCGACCGCTTCGACGCCGCCACGACCCTGCTGGACTATGGTTTCGGGGCCTATGAGGCCGCGCCGCTGCCAAAACTCGAGGCACAGCCTCTCCAGATCACGGTCAAAGGCAGCGCGGCGGGCAGCGTCCCGCTGGATTACTCGGCCCTGCCGGAGACGGTGCTGGTGGAAAAGGGGAGCGGGGCGTCCCTGCATACCGAGCTGACCCTGCCCGAGGAGCTGGAAGCCCCGGTGGAGCAGGGCCAGACGCTGGGCAAAGCCGCCGTCTATCAGGGCGAAGAGCTTTTGGAAGAGTACGAAGTGCGTGCTGCCGCCGATGCGCCGAGGATGACCGTCCGGGATGCCATCGGCCTGCTGTGGCAGAGCCTCACCGGCGAGGCATGACCGAAAACTGCGCACTACCGGTCAAAAACGGTCAGCGAGGGCAAAGAATGGCTTGGACGTTTGTATAAAAGATGTAAGAGCATACAAAACAACACTATTAAAATTGTATGAAAAGCGAGGATTTTGGCCTTGACTTTGCCCGGCGGGAACGGTACACTTATACCAAGAAAAACCCTCGCCGGGCAAAGAGCCCGTAAAATGTTTTGGAGGTTTTGATAGAATGAGTCTCGCTCTGAATACAAAGCACCTCTCCAGTTTCATCAACGAAGAGGAATACAAGGCCATCTACCCCCAGGTAGAGGCCGCGCACAAGACGCTGGAAGCCAAGAACGGCCCCGGCAGCGACTTCCTGGGCTGGATGTATCTGCCCCGTGATTATGATAAGGAAGAGTTCGAGCGCATCAAGGCAGCTGCTGCCAAGATCCGTGAGGATTCCGACGTTCTGGTGGTCGCCGGCATCGGCGGCAGCTATCTGGGCGCACGTGCCGTCATCGAGGCCGTCAAGGGGATGTACCATAACGAGCTGGACAACGGCCTGAAGATCTACTTCTGCGGCAACAGCATCAGCCCCACCTATCTGAATGACATCATCGCGCTGTGCAAGGGCAAGCGCTTCTCCATCAACGTCATCTCCAAGTCCGGTACCACCACCGAGACCTCTCTGGCCTTCCGTGTGCTGCGCAGGCTGCTGGAAGACGAGATGGGCGTGGAAGAGGCCAACAAGCGCATCTACGCCACCACCGACCGCGCCAAGGGTACCCTCAAGCAGCTGGCTGACGCCCAGGGCTGGCCCACCTTCGTGGTCCCCGACGATGTCGGCGGCCGCTACTCCGTCCTTTCCGCTGTGGGCCTGCTGCCCATCGCTGCTGCCGGCATCAGCATCGACGACGTCATGAAGGGCGCGGCCGACGCGATGGAGCGCTTCTCCGTGCTCAGCCCCGACAACGACGCCTACAAGTATGCGGCCATCCGCAACATCCTGTACCGCAAGGGCAAGAGCATCGAGATCCTCGAGTGCTATGAGCCGAACTTCACCCTCATGAACGAGTGGTACAAGCAGCTGTTCGGTGAGAGCGAGGGCAAGGACAACAAGGGTCTGTTCCCCGCAAGCTGCATCTTCTCCACCGACCTGCACTCCATGGGTCAGTTCATCCAGGAAGGCTCCCGCACCATGTTCGAGACCATCGTGGATGTCAAGAAGCCCGCACAGGACCTCTTCATCGACAAGCTGGAGGGCAACTTCGACGGCCTGAACTTCCTGGCTGACCAGAACATGAGCGTGGTCAACCGCAAGGCCATGGAAGGCACCATCCTCGCCCACACCGACGGCGGCGTGCCGGAGGTGGTCATCGAGGTGGACGACCTGTCCGCTTATAATGTGGGCTACCTCATCTACTTCTTCTGGCGTGCCTGCGCCTGCAGCGGCTACCTGCTGAGCGTCAACCCCTTCAACCAGCCGGGTGTCGAGAGCTATAAGAAGAATATGTTCGCTCTGCTGGGCAAGCCGGGTTATGAGAACCTGACCGCCGAGCTGGAAGCGAAGCTGAAGTAAGAGCAAGCGGAACAAAAAACGATCTCCCGCCGTGAGGCGTGGAAAATACAGGAGGACAGAACTATGATTAAACTGATTGTTGGCACCAAAGGCTCCGGTAAGACCAAGGCTATGATCGACATGATCAATGATTCGGTCAAGACCTCCAAGGGCAACGTCGTTGTCGTCGAGAAGGGCATGAAGCTGACCTATGAGGTCCCCAACGCCGCCCGTCTCATCGACCTGGACGAGTACAAGATCGCCGGCGGCGAGATGCTGTACGGCTTCGTGGCCGGCCTGCTGGCAAGCAATTATGACATCACTGACCTGTACATCGACGGCATCCTGAAGGTGCTGGATCACGACATCAACCGTCTGGGCGTCGTTCTGGACGAGATCGCTGCTGCCGCCGGCGACTCCATCAAGGTCACCGTCACTGTCAGCGCTGACGAGGCTGCTCTGCCCCACGATGTGAAGAAGTACCTGTAACATAACTCTGAAATTTCTGATTTGAAGCATCCCAGACAGGCAGGAAACCGGAGAATTTGAAATTTTTTCGGTTTTCTGCCTGTTTTGGTGTTGACAAAGGGCTGTGTTGGCGCTATACTAACAAAGCAGCCTTTTATGAGGTGTACTATGCAATTTGACCTGAGAAAGTTTATCGTATCCGGCACGAAGCCTTACGCCGCAGAGTTTCAGTGTGATTTGTCTGCAAAGGATTTTGCCGGTGCAAGGATCGAGCAGCCTGTGACGGCCCGCTTTGAGGCGGTGCCGGATGGCGAGGAGATCCGGATGACGCTGCGGGCAAACGCATTGGTGCACGGAGAGTGCGCCCGCTGCCTCGACCCCGTCGAACGGGAAGAGACGGTGCAAGCAGAGTGGACGGTCAGGGAGCGCGATCTGGATGACCCGGATTTCGACCTGCCCCTCAACGAAAAAGGACATCTGGATGTGGATGAATGGCTCTGTCAGGAATTCATGTTCCAGATACCGACGGTGCTGCTTTGCAGCGCTGACTGCCCGGGCTTGTGTCCCCGGTGCGGGAAGAAGATGGCCGAATGTACCTGCCCTCCGGCAGAAGCTGAGGCCGAACCCGCAGACGCAAGGCTAGCGATACTCAAATCACTGCTGAACTGAGAAACCCATCAAGGAGGTGCAAAAATATGGCAGTACCTAAGAGACATCTTTCCAAGGCCCGCCGCGACAAGCGTCGCAGCAATGTTTGGAAGCTGGAGGCCCCCGCACTGGTCAAGTGCAGCAACTGCGGCTCTCTGAAGCTCCCCCACCAGGCATGTGGCAACTGCGGTTACTACAAGGGCGAGGAAGTCATCAAGAAGGGCTAATTTGCGCAGAATTGGTGGCACATTGGTGTTATGTACAGAAGGGGAGGGCGCAATGCCTTCCCCTTCTTGCTGTTTATGGAACGGATGAAACCTCTCCGTCATCCCTTCGGGATGCCACCTCCCCTAACGAGGGGAGGCTTTGGCAGCCGAGTGAAGCTTGCTGGATACGCCAGAGGCTCCCCTACTAGGGGAGCTGGCGGGCGCAAGCCCGACTGAGAGGTTGTACGAAGGCGAACCTATCGGAAAGCAGGTGAAGTGAAAGTGTCTATTAAAATCGACCGCGTGGACGCGGGCAGCGAGGCGGAAGCCCTCGGCCTCGCCGGCGGCGACGAGCTGCTGAGCGTGGACGGCAACGAGCTGAACGACACGCTGGACTATGATTTTTATACCGACAGCAAGAGCTTCCACCTCAAAGCGAGAGTGGCGGACGGCATCCGGGAGTGGGATGTCCGGCGGGAAGAGCGCGGCCCCTTCGGCTGCGACTTCTCCACCTATCTGGGCGACCAGAAGCACTCCTGCTCCAACCACTGCATGTTCTGCTTCATCGACCAGCTGCCCCCGGGAATGCGTGAGAGCCTCTACTTCAAGGACGACGACGAGCGCCTGTCCTTTTTGTTCGGCAACTATATCACCATGACCAACATGCAGGACCACGAGATCGACCGCATCATCAAGATGCATATCTCGCCCATCAACATCTCGGTCCACACCACCAATCCCCAGCTTCGGGTGCGGATGCTGGCGAATAAACGGGGCGGCGAGGTGCTGAAGTACCTGCCCCGCCTGGTGGAGGGCGGCATCGCCGTCAACTGCCAGCTGGTGCTCTGCCGGGGCATCAACGACGGCGACGAGCTGCGCCGCACCCTCACCGACCTGCTGGAGCTGACCCCGATGGTGCAGAGCGTGGCGGCAGTCCCCTGCGGCGTGACGGACTACCGCCAGAACCTCTTCAAGCAGACGCCCTACGACGCCGAGACCAGCGCCGCCGTCATCGACATCATGGAAGAGTTCGGCGACGAGTGCAAGCGCCGCCACGGCAAGCGCATCATCTACCCCAGCGATGAGTGGTACCTCAAGGCCGGCCGCCCCATCCCGGAGCCGGAGTTCTATGAGGACTACGACCAGCTGGAAAACGGCGTGGGCATGATGAGCCTCTTCCGGGAGGAATTTCTGGCCGAGCTGGAAAAGCCCCACCGCATCTATGGCACCAAAAAGATGGATGTCGTCACCGGCACCATGGCCGCGCCCCTCATCACCGAGATGATGGACGAGCTCCACCGCCAGTACCCCATGATAGAAGTAAAAGTGCATCCCATCAAAAACAACTTCTTCGGCGGCAACGTCGGCGTGGCGGGCCTCGTCACGGCGACCGACATCATCGCCCAGTGCGAGGGCCGGCTGTCCAGCGGCACCCTGGGCGTGCCTGCCGTGATGCTGCGGGAGGAGAAGGACACCTTCCTCGACGATATGACCATCGAGCAGCTGGGCCAGCGGCTCGGCGTAAAGGTGGAAGTCCTGCCCACCGGCGGCGGCGACGAGGCCAAGGCCCTGCTGCGCAGCGGCCTGCATATCGCCCGCCGGAGAAGACCGTAATTTTACCCCTTTTGTGAAAGGAGGAACCCCCTATGAGCAAACCGATCGTTGCTGTGGTGGGCCGCCCCAACGTGGGCAAGTCCACCCTGTTCAATAAGCTCTGCGGCCAGCGTCTGGCCATCGTGGAGGATACCCCGGGCATCACCCGCGACCGCATCTTCGCCAACTGCGAGTGGAGCGGCCACGAGTTCCTGCTGGTGGATACCGGCGGCATTGAGCCCAAGGCCACCGAGGGCATTCTGGCCCACATGCGCGAGCAGGCCCAGATCGCCATCGACACCGCCGACTGCATCATCATGGTGGTGGACGTGCGCAACGGCCTGACCGCCGCCGACGAGGACGTGGCCCATATGCTGCGCCGCAGCCACAAGCCCATCATCCTCGCCGTCAACAAATGCGACAACGTGGGCGAGACCCCCATGGAGCTCTACGAGTTCTATAACCTCGGCTTCGACGAAGTCATGCCCATCTCGTCCGTCCACGGCCACGGCACCGGCGACCTGCTGGACGCCGTCTGCGCCCACCTCGATTTCAGTGAGACCGTCGTGGAGGAAGACCGCATCCCCGTCGCCATCATCGGCCGCCCCAACGTGGGCAAGTCCAGCCTGACCAACCGCATCCTCGGTGAGAACCGCATGATCGTGGCCAACGAGGCCGGCACTACCCGCGACGCTATCGACACCCCCGTGGACAACGCTTACGGCAAGTTCATCTTCACCGATACCGCCGGTCTGCGCAAGCGCAGCAACATCACCGACGGCCTCGAGCGCTACATGGTCGTCCGCGCACTGGCCGCCGTCGAGCGCAGCCGCGTGGCCCTCATCCTCGTGGACGCCACCGTCGGCTTCACCGAGCAGGACAGCAAGGTGGCCGGTTACGCCCACGACCAGGGCAAAGCCTGCATCATCGTCGTCAACAAGTGGGACGCCGTGGAGGGCAAAGAGACCAACACCATGGAACTGCAGCGCCGGGGCTATGCCGAGTGCTTCAGCTTCATGGGCTATGCTCCCATCATCTTCATCTCGGCCCAGACCGGCTACAACGTCAACAAGCTGATGCAGCTCATCCGCGACGTGGACAGCCAGAACGGTGCCCGCGTACCCACCGGTGTGCTGAATGAGATGCTGGCCCGCGCCACCGCCCGGATGCAGCCGCCCAGCGACAAGGGCCGCCGCCTGAAGATCTTCTACCTGACCCAGGCTTCCACCCGTCCGCCGACGTTCGTGGCCTTCGTCAACGCAAAGCACCTGTTCCACTTCAGCTATCAGCGGTATATCATCAACCAGATCCGCGAGAACTTCGGTCTGGAGCACACCCCCATCCGCCTTGTCGTGCGTGAGCGCGGCTCCGGCGAGGTGGGCGCGAAGGACGTATAAGGAAGGGAGACTGGTTCTATGACCGCATTTCTCATTGTGCTGGCGGTCGCTGCCGAAGCCTATCTGCTGGGCAGCGTGGACACCGGCATCCTCGTCAGCAAGTATCTGTACCATGACGACGTCCGCACCCACGGCTCGGGCGCTGCCGGTATGACCAATATGCTGCGCACCTTCGGCAAAAAGGCCGCTGCCCTCACGGCGGTGGGCGATGTGCTCAAGGGCGTCGTGGCCGTCTGCCTTGGCCGGTGGCTGTTCGGACATCTGCCCGCCGATGCTGCCGTCTCGCCCTATCTGGGCGTCTACCTCGCCGCCATCCTTGCCGTGGTGGGCCACTCCAAGCCCATTTACTTCGGCTTCAAGGGCGGCAAGGGCGTACTGGTGGCTGCCGGTGCCATTCTGGCAGTCCAGCCGGTGCTGCTGCCGGTGCTGGCACTCATCTTCCTCGTCTGCCTGGTCCCCACCGGCATGGTGTCGCTGGGCAGCATCACCATGGCCGCAGCCTACCCGGTGCTGACGCTGGTGTACAGCCTCATGCGCGGCCTGCCGACCCGGGACGTGGTGGTCTGCACCGTCGGCGCTGCCATCATGGGCGGCATGGTCATCTGGATGCACCGTTCCAACATCCAGCGCATCCGGGACGGCAAGGAGTACCGTTTCGGTCAGAAGCACAAGAGCAACTAAGCATAAAAAGATGCCCCGCAGGCAGCTCTCGACGAGCGTCCTGCGGGGCGTTTTGCTGTTTGGCAGAGTTATTTCGCGTCGGTCTCCAAGAGGGTATCGGTGTTGTCCTCATACGCGGGGTCTTCGATGGCAATGGTCTCTTCCCGTTCAGCAGACTTACGGCTGAGGTGTTTGCGCAGCCGGGTGGCAAATTCATCTTCCGGGATGCCGCTCTGGCTGGGGGAAAGGTCGGGTGCGGGGTGGCCGTCGGGCAGATGAGCGCCGAAGGCCGGCACGAAGAAGAACTTCCGCACGATGAAGATGAGGGCGATGGCTCCCACGCTCAGCAGGTTCTCCAGGGCGGATTCGTGACCCACCACCATGTGGCGGGCGATGGCGTAGAGCAGCACTTCGAGGCTGGAACCGGGGCTGTGCTTGGCCAGCATCTTGATGAACTCAATGCCGATGACGATGTCCAGCGCCCGCTGTAAGAAGATGCTCACCTCGGCGTCGTTGCCGTCGAACAGCAGGCCGGGCATCCACTGCAGCAGCGGCACCATCGACAGCAGCAGGCCGATGAGGACGAGGCCGGACAACAGGATCTCGAGCAGGGTGGCTGTGCTGATGATCTTGTTGCGCAATTCGGCGCGGCTGTGGCTTTCAACACGGGAATTGGACATGGGCAGGGACCTCTCTTTCAAATTTGACCGGAAATCTTTTACAACAGTTCGATTCTATTGTAACAAAAGCGAAAAACGAAGTCAATTTCTCCGGCTAAGAAAGCTAGTCAGCATGAAAAACTGGAATCGAAGGCAGACAAAAGGGGCCGTCCGCACCCGGAATGGAGTGCAGACGGCCCCTCTTTGTGCTGAAAAGGCGGCTCAGGCCTCAGCGATGGCTTCGATCTCGCAGAGCACGCCCTTGGGCAGGTCTTTCACGGCCACGCAGCTGCGGGCGGGCTTGGAGGTGAAATACTTGGCGTACACCTCGTTGAAAGCGGCAAAGTCGGCGATGTCGGCCAGGAAGCAGGTGGTCTTGACCACCTTGTCAAAGCCCACGCCGGCAGCTTCGAGGATAGCGCCCACATTGCGGCAGCTCTGGTCAGCCTGTGCGGCGATGCCCTCGGCGACTGCGCCGGTGGCGGGGTCTACCGGGATCTGGCCGGAGGTGAAGACGAGACCGCCCACGGTGTAGCCCTGAGAGTAGGGGCCGATGGCGCCGGGAGCTTTTTCGGTGCGGATGATGTTCATATCGATTACCTCACATATCATAAATAGGGGAGTCTCCCGCCAAAAGGGGAGCCGATGAAAAAAGTCTACCACCAACTGTCCCCGCCGTCAACGGCCAGCAGGGAACGGTCCCGGAATTTCCGGAAAAATGGGATGTAAAATTATTTGGAAAAATCTGCGCAAATCATCTTGACAAGAAATAAACTTTTATGATAAAAATAGAGCATGAAAGTAACATTTTTGCAGAAAAACGCAGGCGCAGCGCAGGCAGGAAAGCCAGCTTTGCGCAGGCGCGTTTCTTTTTTGCAGAAAAAGCGAATTTCTGAACCCTCGGAAGGGGCAGAAAGGATAAGATATGTCGATTTTGGTAGATGATTCAAATAAAACAGCCTGCCGTGCAGCGGAGGCTGGACTGCAGCAGAAAAACTGTGCTGCGCTGGTGCGCCCGGCGGGTACGGGCAAAGGCTGCATCGTGTGGGAGCTGCTGGACGCCCACCCCGAGATGCGCGTGCTCTGGGTGGTGTCCTGCGCTGCCCGTCTGGAGCTGCGCCGCGCCCTGGCAAAGCGGCTGGACCGGACGCTGGGCGGCCGGGTGCGGCTGATGAGCTGCGAGCAGCTGGCCGTGCAGAATGCGCTGGGCTGGGTGGCGCTGGCTGAGTTCCGGCCCGGCCTGCTGGTACTGGACGGCTGGAGGGAGATGAGCGCAAAGGACTGGACCGACTGTGTCCAGCCCCTGTTCCGCCTCTGCCCGGGGGCAAAGCTGTTGGCTCTGGGAGAGCCGGACGCCCCGGGCGACAGCTGCCGCGCTGCCGAGGAGATGCTGGCCGACGCCATCGTGGAGCCGCTGGCGCTGGGCGGGGCGATGGCCGAGGGCCTGCTGCCCATGCCGGCCTCCTATACGGCCCTGCTCTGGCCGCTGGAAGATGGGATGGCCCGCCTCCGTGCCGAGGTGAAGAACCTCCATCTGCCGGGCTGCCCTGACCCAAACGCCGAGAAATATCAGGCTCTGAGCCTCGCCGTAGAAAAGCTTCCGCCGGTGGAACAGCTGCTGGCGCAGTGGCTCCCGGATGCTGCCGGGCGGTATCTTGTCCTCTGCGAGGATGATGCAGCGGCGGCGCAGACCGCAGAGCAGGCCGAGAAGCTGTTTGGTGCAGGAACGCATATTTATAAGGATGCAGAAGGCTTTGCGGCCGACGAAGCAGCCACCCTCCGGCTGCTGGTCTGTGCCAACGGCCCGGCGGTGCAGGCTCCTCTGGCCGGGATCTCGGGCGTGGTGCTGGTGCGCCGCAGCGCTGGACCGGCCGCATACCGGCAGATGCTGGCACGCGCCCTTGCAGCCTGCGGCAGTGTGCCGGTGGCAGAGCTGAGCGCGGCCTTTGAGGCGCTGACCTGTGTGCAGCAGCTGCGGAAGGAGTGTAGCGCGGCGGGGGCAGAAGCCTTCCCGCTGGAAGAGCCTCTCTCTGCCTGCCGCCGGGCTTACCGGCAGCTCCGCCGCGCGCTGGACTCCGACTGGGAGCGCTATTATGCCGCCGCAAAGCAGATGACGGCAGAGGAAAAGACGCTGGACGTGCCTCGCTCCTACCGCTTTGGGGGCGTGGCCGTGGGCCGCTGGCTGGAAAACCAGCGCCTTGTCCGGGCCGGAAAGAAAAAGGGCCGCCTCACCGCCGAGCAGGCCGCCCGGCTGGACAAAATCGGCATGAACTGGAAAAAGCGGCTCGAGCTGGCGTGGGAGAACGGCTGTGCTTCGGCCCGGCGGTACCGCGGCAGCCACAGCGACCTGCTGGTGCCGGTCCATTATAAGGATAAGGACGGCTTTGCACTGGGCGAGTGGATCGTCTACAACCGCCAGCGCTATCTGAGCGGGAATCTGCCGTCAGACCGCGTCGAGCGCCTCGAGGCACTGGGCATGGTGTGGGACACCGGCAGCATCCTCTGGGAGAAGAGCTATGCCGCCGCCGTCCAGTATTATCTGGAAAATCACACGCTGGAAATTCCCGTCAAGTATGTCACGCCGGACGGCATGGCGCTGGGCGTCTGGCTGGGCAGCCAGCGTGCCGCTTATAAAGAAGGTGTGCTGACCGACGCCCAGATCGAAAAGCTGGAAGCGCTGGAAGTGGACTGGACGAACCGGAACGACCGCAAGTGGCAGACCGCCTACGAGGCCGCCGTGAAGTACCACGCCGCCCACGGGAACCTCGACGTCCCCACCGAGTACGTCGACGAAGACGGCATCCTGCTGGGCAAGTGGGTGTCCCGCCAGCGGTACGCATGGCAGAACCCCGAGCGCAGCAGCGCCCGGGTGACGCCGGAGCGGAAAGCTCTGTTGGACGAGCTGGGCATGAACTGGGAAAAGACCGACTCGTGGCAGCACCGCTACGAGCTGGCCGTGGAATACAAAAAGGAGCACGGCAGTCTGGCCGTTCCGGCCCAGTACCGGACGGAGGACGGCATCTGGCTGGGCAGCTGGCTGTCCCGTCAGAAGCAGATGCTGCGGGAGGGCAAAAAGCTCTCCGCCGAGCGCCGCGCGGCCCTGAGAGAGCTGTTCAAGGGCGAAAAAGGCCGACGCCTCAGCGCCCCGGTGCCGCCCGCGTACAGCGTGCGGGAGCAGAACTGGCTGGACAACTACCAGAGCGCCAGGCTCTACGCCGAGAAGAAGGGCAGCCTCCTCGTGCCTGCCGGATACGTGGACGAGAACGGCTTCCGTCTGGGCGTCTGGATCTCGAACCTCCGGGCTGCCCGCAAGGCCCGGCCCGGCTCGTTCCAGGTGACGCCGGAGCATATCGCTCTGCTGGACGCCATCGGGATGCAGTGGGACGCCCGGGAGGCCAAGTGGGCCGGGGCGTTCCGCCGTGCCGAAGAGTACCGCGCCGCCCACGGCGATCTGCTGGTGCCGGTGAACTATAAGACCGAAGACGGCTTCTGCCTCGGCGACTGGGTCCGCCGGATGCGCGAAAACTACGCCTGTGCCGAGAAAAAGCTGACGGCAGAGCGCATCGCAAAGCTCGAAGCGCTGGGCATGGTCTGGACCGTGCCGCAGGAGGGCTGAGATATTGCATTTTAGGGCGGAGTGTGATATACTTCACCTCGTCTGAATAGAAAACAGCAGGTGCCTGCCGCCGGGGTCTCGTCCCCGGCCGGGAGGGTAAAAGGGAAGCGGGTGCGAGTCCCGCGCGATCTCGTCACTGTGATAAGGGAGTCCGCTGCCTTGGCGCTCAGCGCCGGTCACTGGAGGCTTTGCCTCTGGGAAGGCGGCAGCGGGCGGTGAGCTTTCAGTCAGGAAACCTGCCCGCTGTTGGTACAGGAGCGTCCGGCTCCGGATCACGAGGAATTGGTCGTACCAAAAAGCCCGAATGTTCAAAGGGTCTTTTTGCTGTGCCTTCCGCGCGGTGAAAAGGCTCTTTTTTCGTTTGAGCTGACCCCCCGTTTCGTACCCTTTCTATCGGAAACGTACATTCCACACAACAGAAAGGACTCAAACAATGCGTAAGGCAACCAACAAGAACTGGCAGCGCGTCACCGCCGCTGCCGCCGCACTGGCCCTGTGTGCCGGTGTCCTCACCGGCTGCGGTGCATCTTCTTCCACTGCCGCCAGCAGCACCGCCGCAAGCTCTGCTGCCGCCAGCGAAGTGAGCAGCGAGGAGGCAGATGAAATGGCAGCAAAGAATGTGGCAGACCTCATCGACGCCATCTATGTGCAGGAGCGCAACGAGAACACCGACGCTCAGTGTGAGGCTGCAAAGGCAGCATGGGATGCTCTGACCGACGCCCAGAAGGAGCTGGTCGAGGGTGAAGAGGCTGACCCCGATTACTTTGGCCGCGACACCGGCGACGCCTCTAAGGACGACGCCCGCAACGAGGACAACATCGGCGACAAGGAGATCCTGGTCGTCAGCTTCGGCACCTCCTTCAACGACAGCCGCGCAGCGGACATCAAGGGCATCGAGGACGCCATCCAGGCCGCATATCCCGACTGGTCTGTCCGCCGTGCCTTCACCGCACAGATCATCATCAACCATGTCCAGGCCCGTGACGGCGAGAAGATCGACAACATGGAGCAGGCTCTGGAGCGCGCTGTTGCCAACGGCGTGAAGGATCTGGTCGTCCAGCCCACCCATCTGATGCACGGCGCGGAGTACGACGAGATGATGGAGATGGTGGACAGCTACCGCGACAAGTTCGAGTCTGTCGCCATCGCCGAGCCTCTGCTGGGCGAGGTGGGCAGCGATGCCACCGTCATCAACGCCGACAAGGAAGCTGTCGCCAAGGCCATCACCGCCGAGGCTGTCAAGACAGCCGGTTTCGACAGTCTGGACGCCGCTGCTAAGGACGGCACCGCTTTCGTCTTTATGGGCCACGGCACCTCTCACACCGCAAAGGTGAGCTACAGCCAGATGCAGGCTCAGATGAACGCTCTGGGCTACAAGAACGTCTTCATCGGCACCGTCGAGGGCGAGCCGGAGGAGACTGCCTGCGAGAACGTCATCGAGGCTGTCAAGGCCGCCGGTTACACCAAGGTCGTCCTGCGTCCCCTGATGGTCGTTGCAGGTGACCACGCCAACAACGATATGGCTGGCGGCGACGAGGATTCCTGGAAGAGCCAGTTCGAGGCCTCCGGCGAATTCGACTCTGTCGAGTGCCAGATCGCCGGTCTGGGCGAGGTCGCTGACATCCAGCAGCTCTACGTCGCACACACCAAGGCCGCTGTCGATTCCCTGAACGGCTGAGCTAGGAAGCCGTTTTCGTAATCATTGCACACCGCCCGGGCGGTCTTTTTGCTCGCATACTGCGTTGCTTTCCCTTGCAATCCGCCCAGGATTGCTGCGGAAAATCGCCTTGCCTGCGAGCAAAAATCCTCGCCGTTTGGTGCACCCTGCTTGCGAAAGCAGCTTCTGACTCTATGATTGCCCGGAAAGGAGTGCCTTTTCGGGCAATTTCTTTTTCGGCCTGCTTTGAATTCGGGCCATTGCGTGTTATAATCTTTTCTGTAAAATAGATACTTCGAGGTATATCATCATGAAACTGAACCATAAATTTGCTCTTCTGCTGGCCGGCGCTGTGCTGGCTGGTTCTCTCACCGGCTGCGGCGCATCCAGCGCCCCGGCCAGCTCTGCCCCTTCCTCCGAGGCTGCGGCTTCCTCCGCCGTGAGCGAGGCAGCTTCCGAACCGGCAGCAGAGGCTGCTCTGCCCGACGGCGTCTACACCGCCGACTTTGACACCGACAGCTCCATGTTCCATGCCAACGAGGCCAACGACGGCAAGGGAACGCTGACCGTGAAGGACGGTCAGATGACCTTCCACGTCAGCCTCGTCTCCAAGAAGATCGTCAACCTCTACGTCGGCATGGCCGCTGACGCCGAAGCCCACGAGACCGACTGGCTCCAGCCCACCACCGACACCGTCACCTACTCCGACGGCCTGTCCGATGAGGTCTACGGCTTCGACATCCCGGTGAAGGCTCTGGACGAGGACTTCCAGCTGGCCATCCTCGGCTCCAAGGGCAAGTGGTACGACCATACCGTCCGTGTCGCCAACGCCCAGCCTGCTGCGGCGGAAGCACCTGCCGACGGCACCTACACCTGTGACGTGACCCTCGAGGGCGGCTCCGGCCGTGCCACCGTGGACAGCCCTGCTGCTCTGACCGTGGCCGACGGCAGGATGACCGCCACCATCGTCTGGTCCAGCCCCAACTACGACTATATGCTGGTGGACGGCGAAAAGTATCTGCCCACCAACACCGAGGGCAACTCTACCTTCGAAATCCCCGTCGCGGCTCTCGACACCCCGCTGGATGTGGTGGGCGATACCGTCGCCATGAGCACCCCGCATGAGATCGAGTATACGCTGACCTTCGCCTCTGCATCCCTGACCGAGGCAAAGTAACGATGAAACGCCGCAATTTTCTGAAAGCCCTGCCTGCCGCCGCCCTCACCCTTGCGGGCTGCGGGCAGAATAAGACTGCCCCGGCCAATACAGCATCCCTCGTGTTCGACCACAGCTATCCGCTGGACTATGCCACCCAGTTTTCCGCCGACTGCTATGAGGGCGGCTATGTGATGATCGAAATTCCGGACGCCGGGCGGTTCCTCGTCGTCCCCGAGGGGGCCGCCGAGGTGGACGACCTGCCCGAGGACGTCGTTCTGCTGCGCCAGCCGCTGGATCATATTTATCTCGTCTCCACCTCGGTGATGGACCTCTTCGTCCATCTGGACGCATTGGACAGCATCGCCCTCTCCGGCACGAAGGCCGAGGGCTGGTATGTGGAAGAGGCCAGACAGGCCATGCAGGAGGGCCGCATCGCCTACGCGGGCAAGTACAGCGCCCCGGACTATGAGCGCATCCTTGCCGCCGGCTGCACCCTCGCCATCGAGAACACCATGGTGCTCCACGACCCCGAGGTCAAGGAGCAGCTGGAAAAGTTCGGCGTGCCGGTCCTCGTGGAGCGCTCGAGCTACGAGAGCGGCCCGCTGGCCCGGATGGAGTGGCTCAAGCTCTACGGCATCCTGCTGAATAAGACTGAGATGGCGGAAGAGGTCTTCCGCCAGAAGGTGGAGCAGGTGGCCCCTATCCTCGAGCAGGAGAACACCGGCAAGACCGTGGCCTTCTTCTCCATCACCACCAATAACCTCATCACAGTCCGCCGCTCCAGCGACTATGTGGCCCAGATGGTAGAGATGGCCGGCGGCGTCTACATCTTCGACGACCTCGAGGGGGAGACGTCGGCCCAGTCCACCATCAAACTGCCGCTGGAGACATTCTACGCCCGGGCCAGGGATGCCGACGTCCTCATCTACAACAGCACCATCGAGGGCGTCATGGAGACCCGCAGCCAGCTCATCGAAAAATGTCCGATGCTGGCAGATTTCAAGGCCGTCCAGTCCGGCGACTGCTGGTGTACGGCCCAGAGCCTCTTCCAGCAGAGCATGGAGCTGGCCGACCTCATCTCGGATATGAACCTCGTCTTCACCGAGGGCTCGCCCGACCCGGCGTCCCTCCGTTTCTTACAGCGCATCGTATAAAAGGAGCTTTGTCATGACCACCACCCGCCGCCTCAGCCTCGCGTACCTCGCCCTCACGGCGGGGGTCGCGGTGCTGTTTGCACTCAATCTGTTCTGGGGCAGTGTGTCCCTGACGCCCGGCGCGGTGGCGGCGGCTCTGCTGGGCCGGGGCGAAGATGCGCTGGCCGTGGGCATCGTGCTCCAGCTCCGTCTGCCCCGGGCGGTCATGGTCGTGCTGCTGGGCGCGGCCCTCTCGGCGGCGGGCTACCTCCTGCAGACCTTCTTCGCCAACCCCATCGCCGGCCCCTTCGTCATGGGCGTGTCCAGCGGCGCAAAGCTGGCGGTGGCCCTGACGATGGTGGTGTTTTTACAGCAGGGGCTGATCACCGGCTCGGCCACCCTCATCATCGCCGCCTTTGCAGGCTCGATGGCGGCGATGGCCTTCGTGCTGGTGGTGGCCCGGCGGGTGCCGCGGATGAGCATCCTCGTCATCTGCGGCATCATGATCGGTTATATCTGTTCGGCTGTCACCGACATCGTGGTGACTTTCGCGCAGGACTCCAACATCGTCAACCTCCACAACTGGTCGATGGGCAGCTTTTCCGGCATGACCTGGGCCAACGTGGGTGCAGCGGCCTGCGTGGTGCTGCCCGCGCTGGCGGCGGCGTTCCTGCTCTCGAAGCCCATGGCGGCCTACCAGATGGGCGAGAGCTACGCCAGGAGCGTCGGCGTGCCGGTGCGGGCTTTCTCAACGGCCCTCGTGCTGCTTTCCAGCCTGCTTTCCGCTTGCGTGACGGCCTTTGCAGGCCCCATCTCCTTTGTGGGCATCGCGGTGCCGCATCTGGTCAAGAACCTGCTGGGCAGTGCAAAGCCCCTTTATGTCCTGCCGGGCTGCTGTCTGGGCGGGGCAGCGTTCTGCCTGCTCTGCGACCTCATCGCCCGCAGCCTGTTCGCGCCCACTGAGCTGTCCATCAGCTCGGTGACGGCGGTTTTCGGTGCGCCGGTGGTCATCTGGCTGCTGGTGCGCCGCCAGACACAGGAGGGCCGGGAATGAGCGATCCGAAATTCTACTGTCGCGCCGAGGACCTTGCCATCGGCTACGGCAAAACGCCCCTGATGGAGCACATCGGCCTCGGCGTCGGGAAGGGGACCATCCTCACCCTCATCGGCCCCAACGGCGCGGGAAAATCCACCCTGCTCAAGACGCTGGCAGCTCAGCTGGCCCCCCAGGGGGGCGCTGTGCTGCTGGACGGCAAAAATCTCGCGGACTGCTCCGGCCCGGAGCGCGCCCGCAAAATGGCCTTGATGGTGCCCCACACCCGCCGCACCGAGCTGACCACCTGCTTCGAGATGGCGTCCGCCGGGCGCTACCCCTACACGGGGCGGCTGGGTGTCCTCTCGGCAGAAGATAAGCGCCAGGTCCACGCCGCGCTGGCCCTCGTGGGGGCCGAGGCGCTGGCGGGCCGGGACTTCAACCGCATCAGCGACGGCCAGCGCCAGCGCGTCCTGCTGGCTCGGGCCATCTGCCAGCAGCCGGAGCTGATATTATTGGACGAGCCTACGTCTTTCCTCGACATCAAGGGAAAGGCTGAATTGCTGGCCATCCTGAAAAGCCTCGCCCGGGACAAGAAGATGGCCGTCATCCTGAGCCTCCACGAGCTGGAGCTGGCGCAGAAAGTTTCCGACAAGGTCGTCTGCGTCTCGGCGGCGGGCGTCTCGGACGTCATGACGCCGGAAAAGGCCTTTGCCCGGGAAAACATCTGCAAAATTTATGCTCTGACCGATGAGCAGTACGCATTCCTCTACGGCGAAGAAAAAGCGCCGGAGGAAAAGCGCCCGCTCTTTGAGCACTATGTCCGCAGCGGCCAGAAGCTCCTGCGCTGCGGCTACACCACCGGCACCTGTGCGGCGCTGGGCGCGGCGGGCGCGGCACGGCTGCTGCTCACCGGCCACACCCCCGAGACGGTGGCCCTCCGCACCCCGAAGGGCATCGTGGTGGAGGTGGAACCCATCTTCTGCCGCCTGTCCGGCGAGGGGGCCGAGTGCGCCATCCGGAAGGACGGCGGCGACGATGTGGACGTGACCACCGGTCTGCCGGTCATCGCCAGTGTCGCCCTCCGGCCCGAGCTGGCCGGCGAGGTGCGCATCCACGGCGGTGAGGGCGTGGGCCGGGTGACAAAGCCCGGTCTCGACCAGCCCGTGGGCGAAGCTGCCATCAACCACGTCCCCCGGGCCATGATAAAGGAAGCACTGGAAAAAGAGGCCGAATCTGCCGGGTACGCGGGCGGCTTTGACGTCACCATCTCCATCGAGGGAGGGGCCGAAACGGCGAAGCGCACTTTCAACCCCCACATGGGCGTGGAAGGGGGACTCAGCGTCCTCGGCACCAGCGGCATCGTCGAGCCCATGAGCCAGCAGGCCATCCTCGACACCATCCAGCTGGAAATGGGGCAGGCGGCGCTTCGGGCTGGAAGCCCCCGGCGGCTCATCCTCGCCCCGGGCAACTACGGCCTCGACTATCTCCACGAGAAGATGCCCGCCCTAAAGAATATCCCGGTGGTCAAGACCTCGAACTTCATCGGGGATACGATGGATATGGCGGCGGCATCAAAATTCGAGCAGGTGGTGCTGGTGGGCCACATCGGCAAGCTGGTCAAACTGGCGGGCGGCGTCATGAACACCCACTCCCGCACAGCCGACTGCCGCACCGAGCTGCTCTGCGCCCACGCCGCCCTCTGCGGCGCGTCCCGGGACGTCTGTGCGGCCCTGATGAACGCGGCCACCACCGACGCCTGCATGGAGATCTTAGACGGAGCAGAGATGAGAGAGCCGGTGCTGTCCAGCCTGCTGGACGCCATCCAGCTCCACCTCGACCGCCGCGCCGCCGGGGCGTTCCGGGTGGGAGCGGTGCTCTTCTCGAACCAATACGGCCCGCTGGGCCAGACCAGAACTGCAAAGGAGCTGCTGGACGAATGGAAAAACGGATAGGCACTTTTTACGGCGTCAGCGTCGGCCCGGGCGACCCGGAGCTCATGACCCTGCAGGCTGTCCGCTGCCTCGAAAACTGCCCGGTCATCGCCGCGCCCCAGACCCCAAAGGGCGGGATGCTGGCGCTGGACATCGCAAAAGGTGCGGTGGAGCTGAGCGGCAAGACCATCCTGCCGCTGCGCTTCGCCATGAGCCTTGACCCGGCGGTGCAGAAAGCCGCCCACATCGAGGCGGCCCGGGCCGTGAAAGAATATCTCGACGCCGGGCAGGATGTCGCCATGCTCAACCTCGGCGACGTGTCCGTCTACGCCACGTTCGGTTATTTACAGGAGATCTTGGAGGCCGAGGGCTGCAAGACCGTGATGCTCCCCGGCGTGACGAGCTTCTGCGCCGCTGCGGCCCGGCTGGGCCAGTCCCTGACGGGCGGCATGGAGCAGCCGCTGACCATCGCCCCGGGGCGCTGCGCCGCTGAGGTGCTGGCCGCACCGGGCGCAAAAGTGCTGATGAAATCGGGCCGTCAGCTGCCCGAGACGCTGGCCGCGCTGGCCGACGCCGGGCTTCTGAGCCGGAGCGCGATGGTCTGTAACTGCGGCCTGCCGAACGAGGAGGTCTGGCCCGACCTGACCGATTACGACCCGGCCCGGTCGGCGGGCTATTTCGCAACGATCTTGGTGAAGGAGGGGTAAGATATGGTCCATTTTGTAGGAGCCGGGCCGGGCGCGCCCGACCTCATCACCCGGCGGGGCGCGGCCCTGCTGGCCGATGCCGACTGCATCATCTACGCGGGCAGTCTCGTCAACCCGGCCCTGCTGGGGCTGGCGAAGCCCGGCTGTGCCATCTATAACAGCGCGGAGATGACGCTGGAACAGGTGCTGGACACCATCCGTGCCGCCGAAAAGGCCGGCGGCACCACGGTCCGCCTCCACACCGGCGATCCCTGCCTCTACGGGGCCATCCGGGAGCAGATGGACGCACTGGACGCCGACGGCATCCCTTATGACGACACCCCGGGCGTGTCCAGCTTCTGCGGCGCGGCGGCGGCGCTCTGTGCCGAGTACACCCTGCCCAACGTGAGCCAGACCGTCATCATCACCCGGATGGAGGGCCGCACTCCTGTTCCTGAGGCCGAACAGCTGGCAAAGCTGGCTGCTCACGGGGCTACCATGGTCATCTTCCTCTCCATCGGGCTGGTGGACAAAGTCCGGCAGGTCCTTCTCGAGAGCGGCGGCTACCGCCCCGATACCCCTGCCGCTGTGGTCTATAAGGCCACCTGGCCCGAGCAGAAGGTGGTGCGCTGCACCGTCTCCACGCTGGCCGAGGAGACCCGCAAAAACGGCATCACCAAGACCGCCCTCATCGTCGTGGGCGACTTTCTGGGCGAAAACTACGAGCGCAGCAAGCTCTATGACCCCGCCTTTACCACCGAGTTCCGGCAGGGGACGGAGGCCGGGCAGTGAGCCGGGCATATCTGGCCTTCACCGCAAAGGGCGAGGCGCTGGCCCATCGGCTGGCGGAAGCTCTGCCCGGCAGCGTGAGCCGCTGCGGCGGAGACGTGACCCTGAAAGGCTGGACGGCGGAGCATTTTGCACAGGATGAGGCCCTGATTTTTGTGGGAGCTGTGGGCATCGCGGTGCGGGCCATCGCGCCCCACTGCAGGAGCAAGGCCGCCGACCCGGCGGTGGTGGTCGTGGACGAGGGCGGGAACTTCGCCGTGCCGCTCCTGTCGGGCCATCTGGGCGGTGCCAACGCGCTGGCCCGGGCGCTGGCAAAAGCGTGCGGCGCGGTGCCGGTCATCACGACGGCCACCGACGTCAACGGCCTCTTCGCCGTGGACCTCTGGGCCAAGGCCCAGAACTGTGCTGTCCTTGAGCCGGAGCGCATCAAGCGCGTCAGCGGCGCCCTGCTGGCCGGGCAGACGGTCCGGTACTGGTCGCCGTGGCCGGTGGCGGGGGAGGCCCCCGCCGGCGTGAAAAAGGCTGACGCACCCGAAGCCGCCGACTTCGCCCTGACCCTCACGCCCCAGGGCGGGGCGCTCCACCTCGTCCCCCGCATCGGGGTGCTGGGGGTGGGGTGCCGCCGCGGCACGACGGCCCGCCAGTTGGAAGAAGCCTTTGCGGCGTTCTGTGCCGCGTCCGGCCTCAGCCCGGCGGCGGTCTGCGCAGCCGCCAGCATCGACCTGAAAAAAGATGAGCCGGGGCTTGCAGAGTTCTGCAAAGCCCACGGCTGGCCCATCACGTTCTATCCGGCCGACGAACTGCGGGCCGTGCCGGGACAGTTCACCCCGTCGGCCTTTGTGGCAAGTGTCACCGGCGTGGACAACGTCTGTGAGCGCTCGGCGGTAAAAGCCTCGGGCGGGACGCTCCTTCTGCCCAAAACGGCAGGCGGCGGCGTGACGCTGGCGCTGGCCGTCCGCCCCTTTGCACCCGATTGGAGAACAGAGCAATGAGTGAGAGTAAAAAGACCGTGTTCGTCGTGGGGCTTGGCCCCGGCGGCGGACAGTTTCTGACCGTGCAGGCGCAGAGCGCCTTGCAGCAGGCCGAGGTGTTGTGCGGCTATACGGTCTACATCGACCTTGTGCGCCCCCTCTACCCGGAAAAAGAGTGCTACACCACCGGCATGACCCGGGAGATCGACCGCTGCCGCTGGGCGCTGGATACCGCCCGGGCGGGCCGGGACGTGGCGCTGGTCTGCTCCGGCGACGCCGGGGTCTACGGCATGGCCAGCCCGCTGCTGGAGCTGGCCGAAGAGTACCCGGACGTCAACGTGGAGGTCGTCCCCGGCCTGACCGCCGCCCTCAGCGGCGGGGCGGTGCTGGGCGCCCCGCTGGCCCACGATTTCTGCGTCATCTCGCTGTCGGACCGCCTCACGCCGTGGGAGGTCATCGAAAAGCGGCTGGCCTGCGCCGCCCAGGGTGATTTCGCACTGGCGCTGTACAATCCCTCCTCCAAGGGCCGCCCGGACTATCTGCGCCGGGCTGTGGACGTCCTGCTGGCGAACGGCAAAGCCCCGGACACCCTCTGCGGTTCTGTGCGGAACATTGGTCGGGAAGGGCAGGAAAAGCACATCCTGACCCTCAGCCAGCTCCGGGATACCGAGGTGGATATGTTCACCACCGTCTTTGTGGGCAACGCCGCCACCCGCGCGCTGAGCGGGCGGATGGTCACGCCGAGGGGGTACCGCCGATGAACGTCGTCGTTTTCAGCGGCACCACCGAGGGGCGGGAGCTTTCCCGTCAGCTGGCGGCACTGGGCATCGAAGTCACCGTCAGCGTGGCCACCCCGCTGGGGCAGGAAGAGCAGGGGAGCACCCCCGGCGTCACCGTCCGGTGCGGGCGGCTCCTGCCCGATGAGATGGCCGCGCTCTTAGGGGATGCCGCCCTCTGCATCGACGCCACCCACCCCTACGCGGTGGAGGCGACCAAAAACATCAAAGCAGCGGCAGAGAAGGCCGGGGTGGAATACCTCCGCCTGCTGCGTCCGGCCAGTCCGCTGCCGGAAAACTGTCTCGTCTTTGAGAGCGCAAAGCAGGCAGCCGAGGCGCTGGCTGCAGAAGAGGGGAATCTTCTGCTGGCCACCGGGGCCAAGGAGCTGGCGCAGTTCGCGGCCATCCCGCCCGAGCGGCTCTACCCCCGCGTCCTGCCCACGCTGGAGAGCATCGCGGCCTGCGAGGCGGCGAACATCCCCCACCGCAACATCATCGCCATGCAGGGTCCCTTCAGCTTTGCCCTCAATCAGGCCATGATGGAGCAGTTCCATATCCGCTGGCTCGTCACCAAGGACGGCGGCGCAGCCGGAGGCTTCGACGAAAAAGCCGCCGCCGCCTCTGCCGCCGGGGCGCAGCTGGTGGTCATCCGCCGCCCGCCCGAGCAGGGAGAGAGGGCTTCCGAGGTGCTGAAACGCTGCAAGGAGATGATAAGATGAACGTGACACTCATCGGCATGGGCTCCGGCCAGCCGGAGAACCTGACCCTTCAGGGTCTGGCCGCACTGCGGCAGGCCGACCTCATCCTGGGCGCACGGCGTCTGCTGGCAGTTCTGCCTGCCGGCTGCACCGAGAACCGCGCCGCCGCCTACCGCCCCGACGAGGTGGCAGAGCTGCTGCAGACCTCCGGCGCAGAGAACGCCGTGCTGGTCTACAGCGGCGACACCGGCTTTTACTCCGGCGCGTCCTCCATGATGGAAAAGCTGGAGGCCCTCGGCGTCCGCGCCCGGGTGTTGCCCGGCCTTTCCAGCATCCAGCTGCTGGCGGCGGCGCTGGGCCGTCCGTGGCAGGGGTGGAACCTTGTTTCGGCCCATGGCCGCACCTGCGACCCGGTGGCCGAGTGTATGCAGGGCAGACCCACCTTCTTCCTCACCGGCGGCAGCGAAGACCCTGCCACCCTCTGCGCCCAGCTGGAGGCAGAGGGCTTCGGGGACATGCAGGCCGTCGTGGGCCAGTGCCTCGGCACGCCGGAAGAAAAGCTCTTCCGCGGCAGCGTCAAGGAGCTGGCCGCAGGCCGGTTCAACAGCCTGAGCGTCCTTCTCGTGGAGGCGGTGGAGGGACTGCCCCGCCGCGCCCCGGGCCTGCCGGACGAAGCCTTCGAGCGGGGCGATGTCCCCATGACCAAGCAGGAAGTCCGGGCCGCTGTGCTGGCGAAGCTGGCCGTCCGCCCGGAAGACATCCTGTGGGACGTGGGGGCCGGGACGGGCAGCGTCAGCGTGGAGCTGGCATTGGCCGCGCCCCGGGGCCGGGTGTATGCAGTGGAGTGCAGGCCGGAGGGCTGTGCGCTCATCAAAGCCAACCGCGAAAAATTCAGGACCCGGAACCTCGTCCTCGTGGAGGGGCTTGCCCCCGCTGCGCTTTCGGACCTGCCCGCGCCGGACGCTGTCTTCATCGGCGGCAGCAAGGGCAGCCTTGCCGCCATCGTGGACGCCGCGCTGGATAAGAACTCCGACGCCCGCATCTGCGTGTCGGCCATCGCCCTCGAGACCCTTTCGGCGGCGGTGGCCGCGCTGACGGCCAAGGGCCGGACCGTGCAGGTGAGCCAGATCGCCGTCAGCCGGGCAAAAGCCGTGGGCGGGCTGCACCTCATGATGGCCCAGAACCCCATCTACCTCATCACAGGAGAATGACATGATACAGTTTCTGCTGGCGGCGCCCCGCTCGGGCAGCGGCAAGACCACCATGACCTGCGCCCTGCTCATGGCGCTGAAGCGGCGGGGCTGTGCGCCCTGCGCCTTCAAGAGCGGGCCGGACTACATCGACCCCATGTTCCACCGGGCCGTGCTGGGGGTGGAGAGCCGCAGCCTCGACCTCTTTTTCTCTGCGCCCGAGACGGTGCGCACCCTCTACGCGAGGGGTGCCGCCGGACACGGTGCGGCGGTGTGCGAGGGGGCCATGGGCTTTTACGACGGCCTCGGCGGCGTCAGCGACAGGGCCAGCGCGTGGCATCTGGCCGACACACTGGACCTGCCGGTGCTGCTGGTGGTGGAGCCGAAAGGTCAGAGCCTGACGCTGGCCGCAGAGCTGAAGGGACTCAACAGCTTCCGCACCCCCAGCCATATCGCAGGCATCCTGCTAAACAACTGCACGGCCCGGATGCACGCTCTGCTGGCCCCGATGCTGGAAAAAGAGACGGGTCTGCCGGTGCTGGGCTTTCTGCCGAAACTCCCGGAGGCCGTCATCGGTTCCCGCCATCTGGGCCTCTACACGGCGGCGGAAGTGGAAAATTTACAGCAGAAGCTGGCCCTTCTGGCCGACGCGGCAGAGGAGCACATCGACTGGCCCCGCCTGCTGGCCCTCTGCGAAAAGGAGCCGCCCGCCCTGCTTGCGCGGGCGGAGACGCCTCCGGCCCGGGTCCGCATCGCCGTGGCGCAGGACGAGGCGTTCTGCTTTACCTACGCCGAGACGCTGGAGGCCTTCCGGGACGCCGGGGCAGAGGTGGTCTTTTTCAGCCCCCTCCGCGACACGGCTCTGCCGGAAAATATCGGCGGGCTGTATCTGCCCGGCGGCTACCCGGAACTTTACGCAAGAGAATTGAGCGAAAATACCTCGCTTCTGCGCGAGATAAAGCAAAAAATCGAGTCCGGTCTGCCCACGGCGGCCGAGTGCGGGGGTTTCCTCTATCTGGGGCAGAGCCTCACGGACGCCGAGGGGCAGAGCTGGCCGATGGCGGGCGTTCTGCCGGGCGAAGCAAAAGATGCCGGACGTCTCGTCCGCTTCGGCTACGCCGCGCTGAGCGCAGACTCGGACAGTATGCTCTTCCGGGCCGGGGAGAGCTTTCCCATCCACGAATTCCACCACTGGGATTCCACCGCCAACGGCACGGCCCTCGCGGCAAAAAAGCCGGTGGGCGGCGCAGCGTGGCGGTGCGGATTTGTAAACGAGCATTTCTATGCGGGCTTCCCGCATTTGTACTGGGCGGGTACGCCCCTGCCGCAGCGCTTTGCCGCCGCGGCTGAAAATTACAGGAGAGACCATGACTGAGACAGAACTCGCCGCCCTCTGTGCGGCCATCACGCCGCCGGACGAAGCCGCCCGGGCGGCGGCGCACGCCCACTGGGCCAGCCTTGCAAAGCCGCTGGGCGGGCTGGGCGGATTGGAAACGACCATCGAGGATGCCGCCGCCCTCACCGGCAGCGCAAAGCTGGATATTTCCCGCCGGGCGGTGCTGGTGCTCTGCGCCGATAATGGTGTGGTGGCCCAGGGCGTCAGCCAGACCGACAGCAGCGTGACCCGCGCCGTGGCTGAGAACCTCGCCGCCCGCCGCACCAGCGTCTGCCGGATGGCACAGACCGCCCGGTGCGAGGTGGTGCCGGTGGATATGGGCATCGCGGGCGACCCGGTCCCGGGCGTCCTCGACTGCCGCATCGCCCCCGGCACAGCGGACTTCACCCTCGGCCCGGCTATGAGCAGGGATGAGGCTGTGGAGGCCATCGGCAGGGGCATCCGGCTGGTGCAGGAGCAGAAGAAAGCGGGCGTCGGCCTGCTGGCCACCGGTGAGATGGGCATTGGCAACACCACGACGTCCAGCGCCGTGGCCGCTGTGCTGCTGGGCCAGCCCGTCGAAGGGATGACGGGCCGGGGCGCGGGCCTTTCAGACGAGGGACTTGCCCGGAAGATCGATGCCATCCATCGCGGCATCGCAAAAAATCAGCCCAACTCTGCCGATGCACTGGACGTGCTGGCAAAGCTGGGCGGTTTCGATATTGCCGGGCTCTGCGGCGTCTTCCTCGGCGGGGCGCTGGAAGGTGTGCCGGTGCTGGCCGACGGCTTCATCAGCTGTGTGGCGGCGCTCTGCGCTGTCCGGCTCTGCCCGGCGGCGGCTAAGGCTGTTTTTGCAAGCCATTGCTCCACCGAGCCGGCCGCAAAGCTGGTGCTGGACGCTCTGAACAAAAAAGCCCTCATCACGGCGGGCCTGCATCTGGGCGAAGGCACCGGCGCGGTGGCTGCTATCCCGCTGTGGGACATGGCGCTGGCCGTCTACGATGGCTGTTATTCCTTTGAAGAGGGCGGCATCGAAGCCTACACGCCGCAGGGGGGCGAAGGATGCTGACGCTGGTGCTCGGCGGCGCGGCCAGCGGCAAAAGCGCCTACGCCGAGAGCCTTGTGCTCAAGACCGACCTGCCCCGCTATTACCTCGCCACCATGCAGGTCTGGGATGCCGAGTGCGCCGCCCGGGTGGAAAAACACCGGAAAATGCGGGCGCAAAAGCTGTTCGAAACGCTGGAATGCCCGCTCCACCTCGACCGTCTGCCCCTGCCCGGCCGGGGGACCGTCCTGCTGGAAGACCTCGGCAACCTCGTCGCCAACGAGCTTTACAGCCCCGGCGGGGCAGGAAAGCACACCGCCGAGGCCGTTTTGGCCGGGCTGGAACGCCTCGCCGCCGGGTGCGATGACCTTATCGTCGTATCGAACGAGGTGTTCAGCGGCGGTGCCGACTACGCAGGCGACACCGACCAGTATCTGCTGGCGCTGGCGCAGGTGAACAACGCTTTCGCCGCCCGGGCGGACAACGTCTGCCGGGTGGTCTGCGGCCTGCCGGTGTACTACAAAGGGGGAGAAAAGCTGTGACTGTTTTGCAGACCATCGCGGTGGCCTTTGCGATGTTTTCGGCCCTGCCGGTGCCGCAGTTCGAGTGGAACGAAAAAAATATGCGGTACGCCATGTGCGCCTTCCCCCTCATCGGGCTGGTGTGCGGCGGGCTGTGGTGTCTCTGCGGCGTCCTGCCCCTGCCGGAGCTGGCCCGGGCGGCGGCGTTCTGCCTCGTGCCGGTGGCCGTCACCGGCGGCATCCATCTCGACGGCTATGCCGACACCTCGGACGCCCTCTCGAGCTACGGCGACCGCGAAAAAAAGCTTGAGATCCTGAAAGACTCCCACTGTGGGGCCTTCGCTGTCATCCGGCTGTGCTGCTACTTTGCGGCCTACTTCGGCCTCTGCGGCAGTGTGCGGTTCACGCCCCGGGCGGGCCTGTGCTGGACGCTGGCGCTGGTGCTGGAACGGGCGCTGTCGGGCTTTGCCGTGGCGGCGTTCCCGCTGGCGAAGGACACCGGCCTCGCCCACACCTTCGCCACAGCGGCCGACAAGCAGACCGTCCGCCGCTTCCTCTGTGGCCTGTCGGCTCTGCTCGTCCTGGCGCTGACGGCGCTGGGCGGCGGCGGGCTGGCGGCAGCAGCGCTTCTGGCGCTGTGGCGCTATGATTCCGTGGCCAAAAAGCAGTTTGGCGGCATCACCGGCGACCTGGCCGGGTGGTTTTTGCAGCGGGCCGAGCTGTGGATGCTGGCGGCGCTGGCCGTCAGCCAGTGGGGAGGAGTGCTGTAAATGATGTTCATCACAGGGCCGCTCTACAGCGGCAAGCGCACCTTTGCGCGGAACTTCCGGGGCAGCGTCATCGCCGATGTGCAGGACGCCGCCGCCGAGACTCAGACCCCGGAGCAGCTCGAAACGCTGGCCCGGGAGCTGGCGGAATATGATATTGTCATCGCCACCGAGGTCGGCGGCGGTGTTGTCCCGATGGATGCTGAGGAACGCGCCGGGCGGGAGGCCGCCGGACGGCTGGCCTGCCTGCTGGCAGAGCGCGCCGACTGCGTGGTGCAGATGTTCTGCGGCATCCCGACGGTATTGAAAGGAGAATTACCCCAATGTTGATCTATCTGCTGCGTCACGGCCTGACCGAATACAATGCCCAGAAGCGCTATCAGGGCCAGCGCGACATCCCGCTCTCGGCGGAGGGCCTGAGCCAGCTGCGCCGGGCTGACATCGACCCGAAGGTGGTCTATATCACCCCGCTGCAGCGGACGGCCCAGACGGCCCGGGTGCTCTTCCCGGAGGCAGAGCTTGTGGTCGTGAAGGACCTGCAGGAGATGTGCTTCGGCAGCTTCGAGGGCAAAAACTACGTCGAGATGGAGCACGACGCCGATTATCAGGCGTGGGTGCAGGCCAACTGCGAGAGCAAATGCCCCGACGGTGAGCGGAAGGACGACTTCTCAAACCGCATCTGCAACGCCTTCTCTGCTCTGGTGGACAAGGCGCTGGCCGACGGCGAAGAGCTGCTGGTCATCCTGGCTCACGGCGGCACCCAGATGGCGGCCATGGAGCGGTACGCCCTGCCCAGGCGCGATTATTATGCGTGGTGCGGCCCCAACGCGGGCGGCTATGTGCTGGACGCCGCCGACTGGGCCGAGAAGCGCCAGCTCCACCTCGTGAAGACTGTGCAGTACACGAAAGACGCGGAGGCCGGCGTATGATGACCGCCTGGGCTGTGCTGGGAGGCTTCGAGCTGGATGCCATTTTCGGCGACCCGGCGTGGCTGCCCCACCCGGTGGTGTACATGGGCAAAGCCATCTCCCGGCTGGAAAAATTCCTCCGCTCCCGCCTGCCCAAAACGCCGCAGGGCGAGCTGCTGGGCGGCGCGGTGCTGGCGTTCTGCCTGCCGGTGGGGACGCTGCTGCTCACGGGCCTTGTCTGCTGGGGCGCGGCGATGCTTCACCCGCTGCTAGGGCTTGCCGTCCAGATGTTCTGGTGCGGGCAGGCGCTGGCCGCAAAGGGACTGGTGCAGGAGAGCACGATTGTTTACTGGGAACTGGTAAAAGACGACCTGCCCGCCGCCCGGAAGGCTGTGAGCCGCATCGTGGGCCGCGACACGGAAGCCTTGACCGCCGAGGGCGTGACCAAAGCGGCGGTGGAGACGGTGGCCGAAAACGCCAGCGACGGCGTCATTGCACCGCTGCTTTATATGCTGCTGGGCGGTGCGCCGCTGGCCCTGACCTACAAGGCCATCAACACCATGGACAGTATGCTGGGCTACAAAAACGAAAAATATCTCTATTTTGGCCGTGCGGCGGCAAAGCTGGACGATGTGGCGAACTATATCCCGAGCCGTCTGGCGGCGCTGCTCTGGATCATGGCGGCGGCGTTCACCCGCAATGACGCCAAGGGCGCGTGGCGTATCTGGCGGCGGGACCGCCGCAATCACGCAAGCCCCAACAGCGCCCAGACTGAGAGCGCCTGCGCGGGTGCGCTGGGCGTCCAGCTGGCCGGGCCGGCCTACTATTTCGGCGAGTATTACCCGAAGCCCACCATCGGCGATCCGCTGCGGCCCATCGAGCCGGAGGATATTCTGCGGGCAGATCGGATGATGTATGTAGCCAGCGGGTTTGCTCTGGCGTTTGGATGTGCGATACGGGGGTTCTTGGGATGAAACAACTGGTCCACGGCGGTGACTGGATGGGCTACCGCGAACGCTTTGGCCGCGACGCGCTGGATTTTTCGGCGAACGTCAGCCCCCTCGGTCTGCCCGAAGGGGTGGCGCAGGCCATCCGGGATGCACTGCCTCTGGCCGACCGCTACCCCGACCCCCTCTGCCGTACCCTGCGGGCGGCGCTGAGCCTGGCCGAGGGTGTGCCGCAGGAGCGTATCCTCTGCGGCAACGGCGCGGCGGACCTCATCTTCCGGCTGGTCTGGGCCGTAAAGCCCCATAAGGCGCTGGTGACAGCCCCGACTTTTGCCGAGTACGCCTCTGCATTGGATACGGTGGGGTGCGAAGTGAAACGCTTCTTCCTCGATGAAGCGAATGATTTCGCCCCGACGGACGCCCTCGTGGACGCCGTGGACGAGAGCATCGACATGGTGTTCCTCTGCCAGCCGAACAACCCGACGGGGCAGCTGGCCTCACCCGAACTGGTGAAAAAGCTGCTGCGCCGGTGCGGGGAGTGCCACACGATTTTGGCCGTAGATGAGTGCTTTCTGGACTTTCTGCCCGACGCCGACGGGTGGACCGCGAAGCCTCTGCTGGAAAGTGGGGACCTCGTCATCCTGAAAGCTTTCACCAAGCTCTACGGCATGGCCGGCGTCCGGCTGGGTTACTGCCTCTGCGGCGACGAAGCGCTTCTGGAAAAAATGCAGACAGCGGGCCAGCCGTGGGCCGTGTCCAGTCTGGCGCAGGCGGCAGGCGTCGCGGCTCTGAAAGAAACCGCTTATGTGGACGAGGTGCGCGCCCTTATCGCCCGGCAGCGGCCCGTTCTGACGGCGGGCCTGCGGGCGCTGGGCCTGCGGGTCATCGATGGAAAGGCGAACTATCTGCTCTTCCGCGCGCCCGCCGACCTGAACGAAAGGCTTCGCCCGCTGGGAACACAGGTGCGCAGCTGCGCGAATTATCCGGGCCTCGGGCCGGAGTGGTACCGCACGGCGGTGCGCACGGCCCCCGAGAACGCCCGGCTTCTGGAACTTATGAAAGAGGTGCTGGGATGAGCAGGGCAAAATGCATCATGGTGCAGGGTACAATGAGCGGTGCAGGCAAAAGCCTGCTCTGCGCAGCGCTCTGCCGCATTTTTGCGCAGGACGGCCTGCGCGCCGTGCCGTTCAAGAGCCAGAACATGGCTCTGAACAGCTTCGTCACCAAAGACGGCCTCGAGATGGGCCGGGCGCAGGTGGTGCAGGCGCAGGCCGCCGGTGTCGAGCCGGACGTGCGGATGAACCCCATCCTCCTGAAGCCCAGCAGTGACGTGGGCAGTCAGGTCATCGTCAACGGTGAGGTGCGGGGCCAGATGAAAGCGTCGGAGTATTTCCGCACGAAACGGCAGCTGGTGCCGGACATCCTGAAGGCGTATGACAGCCTCGCCGAGGAGGCTGACGTCATCGTCATCGAGGGCGCGGGCAGCCCGGCAGAGATCAACCTCAAGAGCGAGGACATCGTGAACATGGGCCTCGCCGAGATGGTGGACGCGCCGGTGCTTCTGGTGGGCGACATCGACCGGGGCGGCGTGTTCGCCCAGCTATACGGCACGGTGGAGCTGCTGGAAGAAAAAGAACGCCGGCGCATCAAGGGGCTCGTCATCAATAAATTCCGTGGAGACGTAGAAATTCTGCGCCCCGGCCTTTCGATGCTGGAAGAAAAGACCCATCTGCCCGTGGTGGGCGTCGTACCGTACCTGAAGGTGGACATCGAGGACGAGGACTCCCTGAGCCAGCGCCTCGAGATGCGGGACGGCAAAAAGCCGCTGGACGCGGCGATCATCCGTCTGCCGCATCTGTCCAATTTTACGGACTTCATGCCGCTGGAACAGCACCCGCTGCTGGGTGTGCGGTATGTTTCGAACGCCCACGAACTGGGCGCACCCGACCTCATCCTGCTGCCGGGGACGAAAAACACGGTGGACGACCTGCTCTGGCTGCGGCAGTGCGGGCTGGAAACGGCTCTGCTCAAGCTGGCCGCGAAAGGCACGCCGGTGCTGGGCGTCTGCGGCGGCTACCAGATGCTGGGCCAGACCCTCGACGACCCCACCGGCAGCGAGAGCGGCCGGCCGCAGGCTCTGCGGGGGCTGGGTCTGCTGCCCACCCGGACCGTGTTCAGCGAGCAGAAGCGCCGCGCACAGGTCAAAGCGACCGTCGCCGCCGCCCCCTTTGCGGGTGCAGAGCTGGAAGGCTACGAGATCCACACCGGCGTGACCGAGGCGGAGGGCGAACCCTTCGCCCACTACCCCGATGGAGGCCGGGAGGGCTGTGTGCAGGGCAATGTGTTCGGCACCTACCTCCACGGTCTGTTCGACACCGGTACGCTCACCGAGGCGCTGGCGGGCTGGCTCTGCCGCCGGAAGGGCATCGACCCCTCCGACGCAGCCCTCATCCCGATGGAAGAGTACCGCCGCCAGCAGTTCGACATCCTGGCCGACGGCGTGCGCGGGGCGCTGGATATGGACGCGGTGTATGCCGCGATGGGAATGGAGAAGCGCTGAATGGAACAGGGACTTTTGCATCTGTACTGGGGCGACGGAAAGGGGAAGACCACCGCCGCAATGGGTCTTGCGCTCCGTGCGCTGGGGTCCGGGAAGCGGGTGGTCATCGTCCAGTTTTTGAAGGGCGGGAACAGCGGCGAGATACCGCTTCTGGCCCAGCTTGGTGCGGAGATCTACCGGGGCAAGGCCGGGCAGAAATTCGTCTTTCAGATGACGCCGGAGGAAAAGGCCACGACCCGGGAACTGCAAAACCAGAACCTCGCCGCCGCCATGGCACAGCCTGCCGACCTGCTGATACTGGACGAAGCCGGGAGCGCCGAAGAGCTGGATATGGTGGACGTCGATCTATTAAAAAAGGCCGTTCTGGAGCGGCCTGCCGGATGTGAGTGTGTCCTGACGGCCCACACGCCGCCTCAGTGGATGCTGGACGCCGCCGACTACTCCACCGAGATGAAATGCCGCCGCCACCCCTACCAGAAGGGGATAAAAGCACGAAAGGGGATAGAATATTGACGCCGCAGCATCATTTGCCTGCCGACATTGAGCGGACGAGCTTCCACATCATCACCGAAGAGCTGGAAATGATGGGCCTGACCCCGCCGCCCGAGCACGAAGCCGTGGTCAAGCGGGTCATCCACACCACCGCCGACTTCGACTATGCGCGGAATCTCCACTTCACCCCCCGCGCGGTGGAGCAGGCCGTCAAGGCCCTCCACGCCGGGGCCGTCATCGTGACCGATACAAACATGGCGCTGGCTGGCATCACCAAGCCCGGTCTGGCGAAGCTGGGCGGCACGGCCTGCTGTTATATGGCTGACCCCGAGGTGGCCGCCGCCGCAAAAGAGGCTGGCACCACCCGGGCCGTCGCGGCCATGAAAAAGGCAGCGCAGGAGCATCCCGGGGCCATCCTCGCCGTCGGCAACGCGCCCACGGCTCTGCTGACGATTGCAGAACAAATCGAAAGCGGCCTGCGGCCCGCACTGGTCATCGGTGTGCCGGTGGGCTTTGTGAACGTGGTGGAGAGCAAGGAGCGGCTCTTCGCCGTCTGCGAAAAGCACGGTGTGCCTGCCATCGTGGCGATGGGCCGCAAGGGCGGCAGCAACGTCGCTGCGGCCATCTGCAATGCCCTCATCTACTCCGCCGCCGAGATGCTCGACCCCTCGGCGCGGGGGTGGAAGTGAGCGATAAGTTTTGGAGGAGCGCAATGAACCCTACAAGAAAGACCGATGAAAGCTTTTACCGGCTGTTTTCCGCGTCTCACACCGTTTCAGAGCATCTGACCAAGCGGGAAGACAATGAACTGCGCGATAAATACGACCACAATGCGTTCTGTTATTCCGGCCAGCCCACGGAGGACGAGCTCCGGGCCGCGCTGGCCTACCAGAAAGAGCGGGGAGACACCTTCCTCAAGCTGGAAGGGTACGAGCCGCTGGCCAATGCATTCGGCATGGAGTGCGAAGAGACCCTGACGATGGTTCTGCCCCCGGAAACAGACATCCGCAGCTGGAAAACGAACCCGGACGTCTCGATCAAGGCCCCGGACGCAGACCAGCTGGAACAGCACGAACTGAAATACTACGGCCCGTTGTACGGAGATGATTTTACCGTGCGGAACAACCGGAACCTCCGGGAAAAGCTGACCTACCTCGGCGCGTATCTGGGCGGGAAGCTGGTGGGTGATTGCTATATTTTCGCATCCGATGGGTATGTCTGCATGGACGGCCTGCTGGTGGACGAGGATTTCCGGCACCAGTACATCGCCATGACCCTGGTGAAGCATATTGCCGAAAAGGCGCAGGAGCGCGGAGAGATCCTGTATCTTCACGCTGACTCCGAGGATACACCGAAGGAACTGTATGCGAAGATGGGATTTCAGGCCGTTGACAAGCTCTATGAATATCTCTGCACCGATTTCTCGAAACTGAAAATATGAACGAATGCGCGCCGGATACGGCGATGGGCCTCCCAATGCGGGAGGCCTTTCTGTTACACCGTCGCCAGCACGGCGAGGATGCTCTGCCAGCGCGGATTCTCGACGGCGGGCGCACGGCGGACGGGCCGGGACTGTACAGGCTGAGGCCGCTGAGCCGTCTGGGGCAGGGGAGAGAGGAGCACGGCCTGCCATGCGGCGGCAAGCTGCATGGCCTCCGGGCAGCTCTGCAGGGTGCGGCGCTCGGCTCCGGCGAGGTAGTCGCCCAGCCAGCAGAGGATGGCCGCGATGTTCAGCTGCTCGGCGGCGCGGGTGCTCCAATAGCTCCAATGGGCGGGACGGCCCACGAACCGCTCCACCGTGATGAGCGCACCCTCCCGGGCGGCAGAGGGGGCGACGGCCCCACAACCACCGGCAGTATGGGCCAGAACGTTCAGAATGCGCGCCATCCGGCCGCTGTCGAGAGCGTCGTCCCGGACAAAAGCAGAGAAATCCGTCTGGGCCAGCAGACCGTCGGCGGTGGCGGGGAAACGCCCCGTCAGCTCGCCCGAGGCGTTGTGGCAGCTCTGCCACCCTTTGCGGACGAGCTGGAAGTTCAGCTTCTGACGTCCCATCGTGGAATAGAACACCCGGGCCTTGCCGCTGACCGGCTCCTGCCGCAGCTCGAGATAAGCGTCTGCGCCTCCGAGGTCTTGGACCTTGACGCTGAGCACAAGGCGGTACTCAGGCTTCTGGCTGGACATGGCAAGATGCATCTCTTCAAAATAACGTGCGGCATCCATAGCGGTTCTCCTTCCTGTGGGCGCGGGGTGGTGTGTAGGGGTGCGGCCCTTCGTTGGTTGTAGTATATCATAAATTGCGCCAGAATACAACTATAAGTTTGCAAATAAACCAAAAAACTTTTTGACTTTTCTACAAAGCAAAACAAGATGGTTGTGAGTGACAACAAAAATACGGGGCCGCTGGCAGCAGATACAACTGCACAGCGGCCCCGTACATTATTATGATTCAGTCGCCCAGCTCCCGTATCTCGTTCTGGATGAGTCGGCCTGCGGCCCGGGCCAGCTGGTCCATGCCCCGGATGCGGGCCATGTTCTTGCCGTAGATGCGGGAGGCATCGGCGGCGCTGGCGTCTTCGCCCATAAAGACAGCGGAGACCCGCAGACCCTTCCGCTGCAGCGCCCGCACCTCGGCGGCGGCGTCCTCCACGCCCGTGCTGCCGCCGTAGTCGCGGCCCAGCGGGTCATCGGGGGAGGGTGGGATGCGGCGGCTGTCGTTGGGGGAGGCGTCCGTCAGGAGGATGAGCAGATGCCGCGCGGCGGGGCCGGGGTCGAAGTCGATGAGGTCGCCTGCGGCCCGCAGAGCCAGACCGTCCCGGTTCCAGCCCGAGGCGAAATACTGGCAGATGCCCTGTAAGCTCTTCTCCTTGAAGCCCTTGAGCACCCGCAGGACGGTGTAGCCCCGCAGGCTGGAAAAGCAGCTCACCCGCACCGGGATGCCGCAGGCCGCGAGGCTCTGGGCAAGGATAGACCCCTGCGCCGCGATGACCTCCTGACAGTGGAGGCGGGAAGCCGAAGCATCCAGCAGAAGGTCAACGGTGAAGGACGGGTGGTTCTCTTCCTCGGCACAGCGGAAGACCCGGTCGTCGTCCATGACGGTGCGCCAGACCCGCTCCGGGTCGAGGTTGCCGCTGCGGGCGACCCGGGCGTTGGGCTGCTGGTGGACGAGGATGCAGTTGCGGATCTGCTCGGTCAGCCGCAGCACGACGCTGCGGTGAAGCTCGAGATTTTTCGAATCGTACGCCCGGTTCCGCTCAGCCTGAAGCTGGGCCTGTTCGGCCAGGTGCTTTGCCTCGGGGGTAGGGGCCTGCTCCGGGCTGGGGACGCCGGAGGCAAACCAGAGGTGACAGCCCAGATGCTCCCCGGTGCAAAGCTCCTGCTCAGCCTTCCGCAGCCGTTCGGGCGGATAGAGAGACCGGCCAAAGCAGCTTTCGATGTAGGCGCGGTCTTCCTCGGCGCGCTGGCGCAGGGTGATATGGGCCAGCCGCTTGTCGGCATGGATGCCGCCGCCGGAGGCGTCCACCGAGCCGGAATGCTCCACCGTGACCCGGTCGGTCTTTATCATCTGGGTGGGCATGGTGCGGGTCATGAGGGACGCCAGCAGGCCGTCCAGATGAAGATGCAGCCCGGCCTTCTGATGCACCGTGCCGTTGAACAGCTCGAATTTGGCGTAGACGGCCAGCAGTGCGGCTTTCAGCTCGTCCGGCTTGGGGGGCGTCTCGGGACTGAGGGCGGCGTCGAGATTCTTTTCGTAGGGAGTCATGACCGGCGGCGTGCGCCCCTGCACAGCCCGCCAGCGCGCGGCCTGCATGGAGTAGACCAGCTGGTTCTTCGCCATCCATTCCTGCCGCGAGAGCTTGTACTGGATGCCGAAAAAGTAGTCCGCATGGGCGCGGCGGAGGGCCGAGAGCACCGGGCGGCGGGGCAGTTCCAGCGCGTAGACCGCGCTCTCGAGGTAGAGCCAGGTCAGATCGTCCAGCATGGCCTGCCGGATGTCGCCCTCCCATGCGTCAAAGAGACTGCGCACCAGCTCGTCGCCGTAGTATTTGTGGACCAGCCCCACGACGCAGTTCATGTAAAAATCAATGGTGCCGTCGGTGTTCCGGGCGAGGAACAGCGGCTCGAAGCCGTAGGCTCCTGCCGCTGCCCACACCTGATTGGCGGCCCGCCGCTCTTCGGCGGTGTAGCTCTGCGCTTCCATAAAAACGCCCCTTTTAATCGAAGAGCTTTGCGGCGGTGAGCTGGGCCGGGATGCGGGCGGCAATGGCATCCCGGATGAGGCCCTGTTCGTAGGAGTCGAAGGCTTTGTTGGTGATGCCCATGTCCAGCGCAGCCCCGGCAGCGACGCCCCGGCGCATCAGGCGCAGAGCGTCCAGCATACCGCGCAGGTCGAGAGCTTTGGTGGAAATTTCCGCGCTGTCGCACTTTTTCTGCAAATCGAGGAAGAGCAGGGCGAACTGTCTGACGTACTTGCTGTTCAGATCGGGGAACTGGGTGCGCAGGAGTTTTTCGAGGTTCTCCTCGGTGATGGTGGGCATCTGGATGACCACGAAGCGGGAGGTGAGGGCCTCGTTCAGCTCACGGGTGCCGGCGTAGCCGTAGTTCATGGTGGCGATGAAGCGGGTCTCCTCGGCCAGTGGGATGCGCTCGTAGCCCGGCACATCGATGGCGCGGCGGAAATCCAGCACCGCGTGCAGGACGGCCAGCGCCTCGTTTTTGGCCATGTTGATCTCGTCCAGAACGCCGAAGCCGCCGCTCTGGGCGCAGCGGTAGACCGGGCCGGGGCGGAACTTGACCTGTCCGCCCTCAAAGGTGTCCATGCCGATGAGGGACGCCGCGTCCATATTGACGTGGAACGAGATGTCCCACGCGGGGCGTCCGAAGGCGGCGGCGAGGTTTTCAGCCAGCACGTTCTTGCCGGTGGCCTTGCCGCCTGCCAGCAGCAGGTTTTCGCCGCAGAGCAGGGCGGCCAGCGCCTGCTCCCACACCTCTCTGCCGTAGTAGACGAAGGCAGGGGAGGGGATGCGGGGGCGCAGGGCCTCCGCCAGCGGGTGGGCGGTACGGTATTCTTCCACAGCGCGCAGCAGGTCAGGGGAGACCCCTTCCTGCCGCAGCGTATCCATCAGAGCAGATGTTTCAGACATCCATGACATCTCCTTGCGGTTGGCAGTGCCAAACCGAAATTTCACCCTTATCATAGCACAACCCGCGCGGTTTGTGTAGGGCTTTGGCGGGCAAAAAAGCGGCAAAGAAGCAGAGAAAATAAAGGTGAAGCTATTTTAACAAACTTTCAGCCGGGACGTGCAGATTTCACGTTCAAAGTAAATTGACAGGCCGCTTAAAATACGATAAAATAATTTTCGTTGTGTCAAAGTGAAAAAGAAAGGCGTAAAAGTATGCTCGAAACCATCACAGCCGTCAATCAGGCGGTCAACAGCTTTATCTGGGGCATCCCGGCGATGGTCTGCATCATCGGCGTGGGCCTGCTGCTCAGTGTGCGGACAGGCTTTTTGCAGCTCCGGAAATTCCCCTATGCCATCAAAACGATCATTGGCCGCATCTTCCGCAAAAAGGACGCCTCCGACGGCGCGATGACTCCGTTCCAGGCAGTGTGTACGGCGCTGGCCGCTACCGTCGGCACCGGCAACATCGCCGGCGTGGCGGGCGCGATCGCCATCGGCGGGCCGGGTGCGGTGTTCTGGATGTGGTGCTCGGCTCTGCTGGGCATGTGTACCAAATTCTCCGAAGTGACGCTGGCCGTGCATTTCCGCGAGCGGAACAAAAACGGCGAGCTGGTGGGCGGCCCCATGTACTATATTAAAAACGGCCTCGGCAGCCGGTGGCAGTTCCTCGCGGTGCTGTACTCGCTGTTCGGCGTGCTGACGGTCTTCGGCACCGGCAACGCCACCCAGGTCAACACCATCGTCACAGCCATCGACTCGGCCCTGCTGGCCTACGGCAGCAGCCTGAACAGCATCCTGCCCACGGTCAACCTCGTCGTGGGCGTGGTGGTGGCTATGATGGTGGCCATGGTGCTGCTGGGCGGCGTCAAGCGCATCGGCAGTGTCACCGAAAAGCTGGTGCCGTTCATGGCGCTGTTCTATGTGGTGCTGGCGCTGGGCGTCGTGGTCATCAACTACCGGCGATTCCCGGCGGTGCTGGCCTCCATCGTCGGCGGTGCATTTGACCCGCAGGCCTTCACCGGCGGTGCCATCGGCAGCATCTTCCTCAGTATGCAGAAGGGCGTCTCCCGCGGCATCTTCTCCAATGAGGCCGGCCTCGGCACCGGCTCCATCGCTCACGCCTGCGCAGACACCCGCAAGCCGGTCAAGCAGGGGATGTTCGGCATCTTCGAGGTCTTCGCCGACACCATCGTCATCTGCACCCTGACCGCCATGGTCATCCTGTGCAGCGGCGTGCCGGTGGGCTACGGCAGTGCGGCAGGCGCAGAACTGACCATCTCCGGCTTCACGGCCACCTACGGCGGCTGGTCGTCCATCTTTACGGCGGTGGCGCTCTGCAGCTTTGCATTCTCCACCATCATCGGCTGGGGCCTCTACGGCTCCCGGTGCATCGAGTTCCTGTTCCACACCGACAAGGTGGTCGGCCCCTTCCTCGTGGTCTACTCCTTCGTGTCCATTCTGGGCGCGACGGTCGATCTGGGCCTGCTGTGGAGCATCGCCGACACCTTCAACGGACTGATGAGCATTCCGAACCTCATGGCCCTGCTCCTGCTATCCGGCACGGTGGCAAAGCTCACGAAGGAGTTCTTTGCGGGCGAGGGCGCAGGAAAGTAAAGAATCATTCAAAGCGCCCTTCGGCCCGCGCCGGAGGGCGCTTTGCTGTCAACAAACTTCTGATTTTGTCCGCTTTCTCTGCAAAAACTCAAAAAAGCATAAAAATTTAGTATAAATTTTATATCTGATTTTTGATTATCCGCATAAACACTATACTTTCAAACATTTTGAAGTATAGAAAACTATTCATTTTACCACGAATTTACCACGATTGAATGAGCCTTGATATGACACAAAAACAACATGGGAGATAGCACAAATATCTGTGTGTCTCCCGTTTTTCATTCATGTAGTATGATTATTTTACTCTGATTTCAAATTTCAAGATTGCTTTCATCATTTCTGTATGGATTTGACCTTTTAATTCTTCATCAACCTGCATAATGATTTTACCACTTTCAGAGTGGTAAAACGGACGCAAGCATAATTTACATATATAAGCGTCATAAAACTTCAAAATCTCTCTTATGGCAGTTTCATTTCCAGCAGACGCTTGACATATTACTTTTAATGTAGGGTAGCCATATTCTTTTTTCATTGGTTCAATTCCTTTCTTTCAATACTGTTTTTAGTTTCTTCAATCCGTTACTTCTTCTGCGATAAATAGCAGAACGTGATACATGATATAATTCGGCTATTTCTTGGTCGCTCATACTTTGAAAATAGCGTAATAGAATTACATCACGCTCTTTATTCGATAACTTATATAAAGCAACAGCAAGTTTCTTATTTGATATTTGAATTGTAAAATTCAAGACTTCAAACGAAATGTAATCACAAGAATAGTTATCCTTAGTTACACATTCAACATTTTTCGTATCTGATAATTCACAGAATAAAACTTCACGCTTAGAACATCTTGCAAACTGTCTGTTTCTGTTTTTTACTGTGCATTTAATAACAGTCATCATCAAAGCATTAAACTGTATTCTAACGATATGCTCGAAAGAAGATGGGTTCATAATCTCACCTCCTTTCCGCATACGCTGAAATATATAAACGGAGATACCGTCTATATCTTTGGAAAATACAAAAAGAAGAACAAGAAAAAAGTCCGTACAAAATATACCGTCTGTACGAACTTTTAATATTGTAAAATATTTAGTTGTTGATAAAATGCTGTTAGGTAGTGCATAATCGTATAAGATTATTCCTAAAACTTTCCACAGCAGTTACTTTCAATGCTTTTATATCTTGCTTTTTTAGTCCTATCATAATAACCTTTCTTATCATAATTGCAAATTTATAAATTCATTAGTATTAAAACTGAAATTCAAATACATTACTAAAATCATTGTTCAAGACATAATAAACTTTATTTTTTTCTGTAGAATATACAAATGAAACCCTAGTTGCCCACAAGTCTTTTTGAGAAACAGATTTTAATACTTTAAATGCGTCATTTACTGAAAAATCTTTATCATATCCTGCCAATAACTCTTTAGCCACTTCGTATCTTGTATCCCCAGAAACAATGTACGGCTTTGTTATATCTGGTTTTAGAATAGAATAATTTGTAATAAGTGAAAAATTTTCTTGTTCATATCTATACCCAATTCCGGGTTCAATAATTAAAACTCGTCCTTTTTTATCAGAAAGCATAGCTTGCATAGTAGCATCTGGTGCATAAATAATTTTTTTCTTTTTAACAATGTCCAAGGCTTTATCAAAAGAAATCTCTGCCTTAATGAATTTTTCTGTTAATTCAGATATTGTAATACAATCCTCGCTTTCTATATACCTTGCATTTTCATTACCATGAACATAAAGAAGTGTTCCTACATTACCATTTTTATTTATCCCATGAAATGAATGATACATACCGTCAGGCATTTTAATACCAATATAAAATCTATTTTCTTCGGTAATTACAGTATGATCCCATACAGAAAGGTCAATATCAAAATTAAAACCAACAATTTTATCTATACCATTGTAAACAAATCTTGTACACATATAATCACTCCTCAAAATACTACTTCAAATAGTTATTTAACTAATTCAATTAGTATTTTAAAATGTTTTTGTAGGAAAGTCAATAAATAATCATAATTTTCTAATTGTGTTATTGACTACACTAATTCAATTAGCTAGAATTGTGTTTGTATGATATTTTGAATGAGGTGCATAACTATGAAAACCACTAAAGAAGCAGTAATAAAAGCAACATCAGACTTAGCAGATGAAAAAGGATTAAATAACGTTTCGTTAAAAGCTGTTGCTCAAAAATTAAACATTCGTACACCATCTTTATATAATCACATAGAAAGTTTAGATAAATCATAAGAAAGGGGTATTGAACGGATTTTAACAAAGTGGTAAAGTAAAAGCATAGAGAGTCGTACCCGCCGCCCGGCGGGGCGCAAAATCAGGAGGTTTTACCAATGGCTGATCGTATCGTTCTGAATACTATTTCTTATCACGGCCACGGCGCCATCGAGAACATCGTTCCCGAGCTGACCGCCCGCGGCTACAAGAAGGCTTTCGTCTGCTCTGACCCCGACCTGATCAAGTTCGGCGTCACCAAGAAGATCACCGACCTGCTGGACGCTGCAGGCTTCGCCTACACCGTCTACAGCGAGATCAAGCCCAACCCCACCATCGCCAATGTGCAGGACGGCGTGGCCGCTTTCAAGGCCGCAGAGGCTGACTGCATCGTGACCATCGGCGGCGGCTCTTCCATGGACACCGCAAAGGCCATCGGCATCATCATCAACAACCCGGAGTTTGCGGATGTCCGCTCTCTGGAAGGCGTCGCTCCCACCAAGAAGCACGCCGTCTTTACCATCGCTGTCCCCACCACCGCCGGTACTGCCGCTGAAGTCACCATCAACTACGTCATCACCGACGTGGAGAAGAAGCGCAAGTTCGTCTGCGTCGATACCAACGACATCCCCGAGATCGCTGTGGTCGACCCCGATATGATGGCCTCCATGCCCAAGGGCCTGACTGCCGCCACCGGCATGGACGCTCTGACCCACGCCATCGAGGGCTACATCACCAAGGGCCACTGCACCATCTCCGATATGTTCCATCTGGAAGCCATCAAGCTCATCAGTGAGAATCTGCGCGGCGCTGTCCAGAATACTCCGGAAGGCCGCGAGGGCATGGCTCTGGGCCAGTACATCGCCGGCATGGGCTTCTCCAACGTGGGTCTGGGCATCGTCCACTCCATGGCACACGGCCTGTCCGCTCTGTATGACACCCCCCACGGCGTGGCCTGCGCTATCCTGCTGCCCGTCGGTCTGGAGTACAACAAGACCGTCGCCGGTGAGCGCTATCGTGCCGTCGGCAAGGCCATGGGCGTGAAGGGCATCGACGAGATGAACGACGCCGAGGCCGCAGATGCCACCATCGCCGCTGTCAAGCAGCTGAGCGCTGACGTGGGCATCCCCGCAAACCTGAACGGCATCCTGAAGGAAGAGGATATCCAGTTCCTCGCCGAGTCCGCTTATGCGGACGCCTGCCGTCCCGGCAACCCCCGCGACACCAGCGTGGAGGAGATCGTGGAGCTGTACAAGAGCCAGCTGTGATCTGAATCGGAGCGCGTTACCCTTATAAAAAATACAGGCTGCTGGAAGAAACCTCTCCGTCAGCGCTAACGCGCTGCCACCTCCCCTCGGTAGGGGAGCCTCTGGCGAAGAGACGAGGCTTCCCGTCATACCGCCCGTCCACCCCTCATACACTGACGGACAAGGGGGGTGTGCGGATGGAGCAGGGGATGCAGATGCTCTTTGCACTGTTCGGCGGGCTGGCGATGTTCCTCTACGGGATGGACAGGATGAGCCGCGCCTTGCAGCAGGCGGCGGGCGACGCCATGAAGCGGCTGCTGGCCCGGCTGACGGCCACGCCGCTGCTGGGCGTCCTCACCGGGCTGGCCGTGACGGCAGTGCTCCAAAGCAGCTCTGCGGCGACGGTAATGGTCATCGGCTTCGTCAGCGCCGGGCTGCTGGAACTGCCCCGGGCGGTGGCCGTTATCTACGGCATCAACATCGGCACCACCATGACGGCCCAGCTCATCGCCTTCGATGTCCAGACGCTGGTGTATCCGGTGCTGTTTCTGGGCTTTCTCCTCGACTTTGCGGCCCGCAGGCCCCGCTGGCAGGCCGTGGGCGAGGCGGTGTTCTCCTTCGGGCTGCTTTTCGAGGGCATCGACATCCTGGGCCGGGCTTTGCAGCCGCTGGCCGGGCAGGCGGTCTTTCTCGACTGGATGACCCGGGTGAAGGAGTCGCCGCTTCTGGGCATTCTGCTGGGCCTCTCCATGACCATGGTGGTGCAAAGCAGTTCGGCCACCATCGCGCTGCTGCAGAACGTGGCCCGTCAGGCCGGGCCGGACGGCATCCACAGCATGCTGGGCCTTGCCGGGGCGGTGCCGGTCCTTCTGGGCGACAACATCGGCACGACGGTCACGGCCCTGCTGGCCTGCATCGGGCAGGGAAAGAACGCCGCCCGCGCCGCGCTGGCCCACAGCTGCTTCAACCTCAGCGGGAGCCTGCTGGCGGCGGTGCTGCTGCCCTGGTTCGTCCGGCTGGTGGAGCTTATCTCCCCCAAAGGCCCGGAGCTGGAAGTCATTTCCCGGCAGATCGCCAACGCCCACACCGCCTTCAACGTCTGCTGCGCCCTGCTCTGGCTGCCGTTTTTGCCGTGGATGGTGCGGCTGGTATGTGCGCTGGTGCCGGAAAAAGAGAAAAAATAAGAAAAAGCTCCTCATGCCCGTGAGGGTATGGGGAGCTTTCTGCGTTTCAGGGAAGGAGTGCCTTCATCCAACCTCTCAGTCTGCTTCGCAGACAAGGCCGGGTTGCGGCACCCAGCATCCGCAGCGCTTCGCTTGCGCCTTACTGGCCGCTGCCCCAACAGCGACTCCCTGTTTCCGCCACTGGCGGCGGTCGTCGTTGTTGCCCCTAGTAGGGGAGCCTCTGGCGAAGAGGTGAAGCTTTCCGAAATGCCAAGGCCTCCCCTCGATAGGGGAGGTGGCACGGCGTCAGCCGTGACGGAGAGGTTAATTTCTCGTTACGCTCTTCCGATACACCGCAAAGGCGATGACAGCCGACAGCACTTCCGTGACCCAGAAGGCGTGCCAGACGCCGGTGGGGCCGAGCTGGCGGCAGAGCAGCCACGCCAGCGGCATGATGAAGATGACGTACCGGCAGAGGGAGATGACCAGCGAGGCCGCACCCTTGCCCAGACCTTCCAGCGCGCCGGAAGAGGTGGTGGACACCGCCGACACCACAAAGCCGAGGCAGATGATGCGCAGGGCGGTCTGTCCGATGGCGATGGTCTCGGGGTTGGAGGAGAACAGGCCGATGAGGGGCGCGGAAGCGGCCATACAGATGACGGTGCCTGCCGCCATGATGACGGCGCTCATGCCGAGGGTGAGCTGGTAGAGCTTTGCCACGCGGGCGTGCTCTTTTGCACCGTAGTTGTAGCCGATGAGGGGGCGCATTCCCTGCACGATGCCGTTGGCGGGCAGATAGAGGAACGTCTGGAGCTTATAGTAGATGCCCAGCACCACCACATAGCTCTCGGAGAAGGCCGCCAGCAGGCCGTTGAGGAAGGTGACCAGCAGGGAGGGCAGGGCCAGATTCAGGATGGCAGGCACACCGATGGCGTAGAGACGGCCTTCGAGGGAGAGGTCGGGCCGCAGGGCCTTCCGGCGCAGATGGACGGGCGACTCGGTGGTGCTGTAGACCACGAGGTAGATGACGAGAGTGGCGGCCTGTCCGATGCCGGTAGCCAGCGCCGCGCCGGCAATGCCCATGGCAGGCACCGGGCCGAGGCCGAAGATGAGGACGGGGTCCAGCAGGATGTTGCAGACACAGCCCGAGATGAGGGCGGTCATGGTGAGCTTCATCCGGCCCACGGCCTGAAAGAGCTTCTCAAAGGCGAGGCTGGCTATGTTCACGGTAGCGAACAGGAAGACGATGGTGGAGTAGGTCACGCCCATGGAGACGATGGTGCCGTCGGCGGTGAACCGGGCCAGGAAGCCGGGCATGATGGCGGTAGCTGCCAGCGTACAGAGGATGCCGTGGAGCACCGAGAGGGCCATGCCGTGGGTGGCGGCGGCGTCCGCCCTGTCGTGGTCGCCTGCGCCCCGGTAAAGGGCCACGAGGGCGTTGATGCCTATGCCGAAGCCGATGGCAACGGCGTTCACGAAGTTCTGGATGGGGAACACGAGGGAGAGGGCCGTCATGGCCTGCTCGTTGATCTGGGCCACAAAGAGGCTGTCCACGATGTTGTACAGCGAGTTCACCAGCATGGAGATGACGTTGGGCAGAGCCATCGACACCAGCAGCGGGAACACCGGCTTCGTCTTCATAAAAGTATCGTTCATGGGGGCAAAAGCTTCCTTTCCTGAAATTTCCGCACAAGAAAAGCCACACAACGGCGGCTTGAAGCGGGCCATTGTGTGGCGAAAAGTAGCAAACATCTATGCTGTAAAAATCCACACGGGTTTTATTGAAGTGCCGAGAAATACAGTGCATCGCAAAAGCGGCGTTACGGGACGCCGCCGGACGGCACCGGGATGCGGGCCGGAAAGGACAGTACGGGAAGAGCCTTTCTGACCGGCCTGCGATAGGATACCACGAAACGGGTGGATTGTCAAGGAAAAAGTATGACTTTTTCACAAAAGGCTTTTCAAGCGGCCATTTCGTGATACAATAAAGCCAGACAGAAACGGAGGAAAAGCGCCATGAAATGGATGATCGCGTCCGACCTGCACGGGTCGGCTTATTACTGCAAGAAGATGGTGGAGGCCTTTGAGCGGGAGGGGGCTGACCGGCTGCTGATGCTGGGCGACCTGCTCTACCACGGCCCCCGGAACGACCTGCCCCGGGACTACGCGCCGAAAGAGGTCATCCCGATGCTGAACGGCCTGAAAAACAAACTCTGCTGCGTCCGGGGCAACTGCGAGGCCGAGGTGGACCAGATGGTGCTGGATCTCCCGGTGATGGCGGATTACTGCATCCTCCCGGCGGGCGAAAAGCTCATTTATGCCACCCACGGGCATATCTATAATGGAAAGAACCCGCCGCCGCTGGCCGAAGGGGACATCCTGCTCCACGGCCACACCCACGTCCCGGCGTGGACGGAGTTCGGGCAGAGGAATGTCTGCCTCAACCCCGGCTCCCTGAGCATCCCGAAGGAAAACAGTCCCCACAGCTATATGATTCTGGAAAACGGCGTCTTCTACTGGAAAGACGTAGAGACGGGAGAAATATACCACACCCGTGTACTGTGAGAAACCGGTGCTTGCAATTACCATACCGGTGTGGTATGATGAAGACGGAAACAGAAAAACAGGGTCTTTTGCCTCGGGCGCGGAGGGGTGCGCGGGGCCGACGGCCTTTTGTTTCCCATAAAAAGTTAGGCAAAACTAACAAAATGACGAAAAACACCCGGGCGGCTTGTGCAGTCTGCCCAGTGGAGAACGATCCTTAGGAGGGACTGACCAATGGTTCAGACGACGCTGAAAGTAGACGGCATGATGTGCGGCATGTGTGAGAGCCACGTCAACGAGGTGGTGCGCAAGACTGTGCAGGTGGAGAAGGTGACTTCCTCCCACACGAAGGGAGAGACGGTCATCGTCTCGGCCCAGCCGCTGGACATCGAGGCCCTGAAGGCTGCCATCGCCGACACGGGCTATACCGTGACCGGCGCAGAGGAAAAGCCGTATGAGAAGAAGGGGTTCTTCTCGTTTTTGAAGCACTGATGACTTCCGGCCCCGGAGAGGGGCCTGTATAAGGAGGCAGGCAGAGATGAGGATACTGGTCTATGGTGCAGGCGTGCAGGGCTGTGAGCTGGCCCACCGTCTGCTGCAGAACAAAAAGAATGTCGTCACCATGCTGGCGCGGGGCGAGTGGAAGGAGAGGCTCGACCAAAGGGGCCTCGTCATCCGCCACTGGGCGCAGTGCCGCACCACGGTGGACCGGGTGGCCACCATCGACACGCTGGCCCCGGACGACTGCTACGACCTCGTTTTCGTGATGATGCAGGCCGGGCAGCTGCCCGACGTGCTGCCCATCCTCAAGCAGAACAGGAGCGAATACTTCGTCTTCGTGGGCAACGACCCCCACGCCGTGGAGGTCATGCAGGCCATGCAGCGCCCGGCGGATAAGATCGCTTTCGGCTTCCAGAGCAGCGGCGGCCATCGGGACGTCGATAAGGTCGTCAGCGCCCACGTCGGCGTGGATATGACCATCGGCGGGGCTACCGCGCCCCTTTCGGGCGTCTTCCGCTACCGGGTCAAGACGGCTTTCGAGGGCGCAAAGTACAAGCTGACCTTCGTCAGCGACATGGACGGATGGCTCAAGTGCCACCTCGCCCTCATCCTGCCGGCCTGCTATCTCTGCTACGCCTGCAGCGGCGACCTCTCCAAGGCGACGAAGGAGCAGCGTGACCTGGTCCTCGACGCCGCGTGGGAGGCCTGCGAGATGCTGAAAGCCTCCCACATCCCCGTGGACGACAAGGAGAACACCGACTGCTACCGTGCCGGTACGCCCGGCCGCCGGAAGATGGACGCCATGGTCCTGGCGCTCTGTAAGACCCCGCTGGGCCGTCTCTGCGTCTCCGACCACGCGATGCATGCTGTGGCTGAGATGCAGTACCTCGATGAGGCTTTCGAAGGTCTGCGCACCCGGACGAGCGTCCAGATGACGGCGTGGGATGCCCTGCGCAGCCAGATGCCCTCGTGGGACATCATGCGGAAAAAGACGGCGAGAGCAAAGCGATAAGTGCATGGAAAAAGAGGCAGATGCGAGTCTGCCTTTTTTTCCATATAAAAGGCTCTCCCTTTGGGAGAGCTGGCGCGGAGCGCCTGAGAGGGCAGGGATGCTGACAAAGAATCGGGAGCGCGACGATAAGTATCGCTCTGACAAAAAGTCTGCTTATCGCTGTGTAGCGGCTTTATCGTAAATGGCTTGCCCTCTCCGTCACCTTCGGTGACACTGCCCGGGTTGCGGCTCCCAGCGTCTGCTTCGCTGTCGCTTGCATCCTGCTGGCCGCTGCCCCAACAACGACTCCCTGTTTCCGTCACTGGCGGCGGTCGTCGTTGTTGCCCCTGCCGAGGGGAGCCCTTGGCAGGCCGGGCAGCTCTGAGCTGGACGCCTGAGGCGCAATATGGCGCAAAAGGGCGGGCCTTGCTGCAGAGGGCAGCCGCTTCTGGATAATGCACTTTGTCAAGCTGCCGCTGGCCTGGACAGCAGGGCACTACAGTCCACGAAACAGATAAACTTTGCTCGTCCAGGGGAAACTTGACCGATATGCCAAGGCCTCCCCTCGGTAGGGGAGGTGGCACGGCGTCAGCCGTGACGGAGAGGTTTAGACTTTCCAGAAATCTTCCAGCTTTTTCTTCAACTCTTCCGTATCCCTCAGATACTCCAGATGCCTCCAATGCTTCGGGAAGAGCCGGGCGTACTCGCTCTGGGCAAAGCGGTCGTCGAGGAGCAGCACCACGCCCTTATCTTCCTGCGTCCGGATGACCCGCCCGGCGGCCTGCAGGACTTTGTTCATCCCGGGCCAGCGGTAGGCGTAGTCGAAGCCCGCCCCGTTCTGGGCGTCGTAGTAGCGGCGCAGCATCTCCTGACGGGGACTCACCTGCGGCAGGCCCACGCCCACGATGGCGCAGCCGATGAGCCGGTCGCCCGCCAGGTCCACGCCCTCGCCGAAGATGCCGCCCATGACCCCGAAGCCGAGAAGCGTCTTCTCCGGGCAGGGCGAAAACCGCTCGAGGAACGCCGCCCGCCCGGCGTCGTCCAGACCGCTCTCCTGTACCAGTGTGCCGATGTCCGGGTAGCGGGCGGTGAAGTCCTCCCACACCTGCCGCAGATAGGCATAGCTGGGGAAGAAGGCCAGATAGTTGCCCATCCGGCTGGACGCCAGCGCCGCGAGGGCGTCCGAGATGGGACGGATGCTGGCATCCCGCTGGCGGTAGCGGGTGGAGATGGAGGGCAGACAGTAGAGCCCGAGGTTTTCTGCCGGGAAGGGGCTTTCCAGCGCCACGGCCCGGGCCTCGGGACAGCCGAGGACGGTGCGGTAGTAGCCCGGCGGCGTCAGCGTCGCGCTGAACAGCGCCGCCGCCCGCCCTGCCGAAAGGCTTGCGTCTACGAAGGGGGCCGGGTCGAGGCAGAGCAGCTGCAATTCAAGGTCACTGCCCCGGGCGGTGAGCTGGGCGGCAAAATGCTCGTCGTACCGTTCCGACGCCCGCAGGATGTCCTGCACCTCAAAGTAGAGATCCAGCAGGGCCGCGTGGGCTTCGGCGTCGGGATCGTCTTCCAGCCAGTCCTGCAAGGGGGCCGTCAGCGCCCGCAGCGGGGCCAGCAGGGCTGAGGGAAGCTCCTTGCAGAACACTGTGCCGTCCTGGGCGTAGTCGGCGGCGGGCAGCTCGATGGCGGGCGTCTCCGCAGATCCCAGCAGTGAGGTCTGGCCGCTGTCGTCCTCTTCGGCGGCAGTGCTGCCCCGGCGGGGCGCGAGGGTCGAGACCGCTTTCCGTCCCTCTAAAAAGGCTTTGTCGGCCTTGCTCAGAGCGGTCTTGAGGGTGCTTTTGCCCCGCCCGAGTGCGCGTTTTGCCTCGGTGAGACTGCTCTTGCAGAAGCGCGCCGAGTACATGGCCCGCGCCCGCTCGGGCAGATTGTGGGCCTCATCCACGAGGAAGAGCCAGTCGCCCGCGCTGTCGAAGAACCGCCGCAGATGCACCACGGGGTCGAAGAGGTAGTTATAGTCGCCGATGATGACGTCGCACCACTCGCTCAGATCCAGCCCCAGCTCGAAGGGGCAGACCGTGAACTGCTTTGCGGCGTCGGCCAGAGCGGCCCGGTCGAAGCGGCCGGTGCCGTCGTCCAGAAGGGCTTTCAGGGCCGTGTTCACCCGGTCATAGTAGCCGTTTGCGTAGGGGCAGAGCTCCGGCAGGCAGGCGGGATGGCCCTCGGCATCCGGGTGGAGGCAGACCTTCTCCTTGGCTGTCAGGGTCACGCTGCGCAGAGCCAGCTTGGGATCAGACGCCCGCAGCCGCGCAATGGCATCCTCGGCGGCGGACTGAGTCGTGTTGCGGGCCGTCAGGTAGAACAGCTTCTCGCCGCAGCCGGTGCCGATGGCCCGCAGAGCAGGGAAGAGGACGCTCATGGTCTTGCCGATGCCGGTGGGGGCCTGACAGAAGAGCCGGACGCCGCTTTTAGACGGCGCGGCAGTGCAGGCGCGGTAGACTTCGCCTGCCAGCGCCCTCTGCCCGGGCCGATAGGCCGGGAAGGGGAAATCCAGCGCCGAAAGGCTCACGCCCCGCTGCTCCTTCCACGCCAGCTGACGCTGCGCCCAGGGGGCGTACTGCTCGAGCAGATCCTGCAAAAACGCTTCCAGCTCTTTGAGGGTGAAATGCCGCACGAAGCGGAGGATGTCGTCGGTGTCGATCTGGTAGTAGGTGAGCCGGACGTCCAGCTTTTCCAGCCCCTGCTGACGGCCATACAGCGCCCCGTAGACCATTCCCTGCGCCCAGTGGCAGGGGTTCATGTCCTCGGCGATGTCGTCGGCGGGGACGGCTGTGGTCTTTATCTCGTCGATGACCGTCACGCCCGCCTCGTCGGTGAAGATGCCGTCGGCCCGGCCTTCGATGGTGAAGGGGATGCCCGCCGCCTCCCGTTCGCCGGAGAGGAAGACTTCGGCGGCGTAGCCTTCGCCTGCGGCCTTTTGGAGCTTGCGGTGGATGCGTGCGCCCTCGTTGGCGCGGTCGAAGCCGGTAAAGCGGCTGTCGATGCTGCCGGTGCGAAGCAAAAATTCCACCAGCTGGCGGACAGGCAGGCGAAAAGCAGGCATAGCGGGTCACTTCCTTTTTTTGACTTTTTATATTTATAATTGGCAGGCCCGTCTTTGTACAACCTCTCCGTCACGGCTGACGCCGTGCCACCTCTCCTGGTAGGAGAGGCTTTGGCATTCCCCGCAAAGTGGACAGTTTCGCCAGAGGCTCCCCTACTAGGGGCAACAACGACGACCGCCGCCAGCGGCGGAAACAGGGAGGAGCTGTTGGGGCAGCGGCCAGCAAGACGCAAGCGAAGCGCTGCGGATGCTGGGTGCCGCAACCCGGCCTTGTCTGCGAATGCGAGACTGAGAGGTTGGACGAAGGATAGCCTGGCCGAGAGTCCCAATCCGGACACCAATCTTACGCCAGCCCCAGCATCCCGGCGCACTGGGCGGCAGCTTCGTCCACCTTGCCGAAGTCCACGGCGGCGCGGTAGTAAGTCTCCAGCTCGTCGTGGCAGGCTTTGGCCTGTGCCATCAGGTCGGCGGCCTGTTCCAAAAGCTCTGCTGCCGCCCGCTCGTTGAAGCGGAGACGGGCGCGGTAGCCCGCCAGATTTTCCCGGTCCACGAAACGGGTACACCGGACGGCCTGCACGCCGGGCAGCTGCACCGGGTGCCACCGGTTGTCGGTGAGGAAAGCCAGCCGGAGGGCCGGGATGAAGAGATGGTCTATCTTGTCGTCGGGGTGCATGGCGCAGGGGCAGGTGATGATGTGGTAGCCCCGGGCCAGCGCCTCGGCCCGGATGAGCTCGAGAAGCAGGCGGGAGACGGCGCCGTAGTCGTCATGGAAGACCACATACCGGTCGGCCAGCGCCTGTACGGTGCCGCGGTAGAAGACCGGCCCTTTCGGCGTGATGGCCGACAGCAGCCGCAGCTCTTCGCTGGCCGAGGCCCCCTCGGGCAGGCGGGGGAGAGTCCGGGCGCAGAGCCGCTTGACGTAGCGGCGGACTTTCTCGAAGTTGGCACTGCACGCCTCAGCCCGGCGGCTGTCCAGCAGCAGGCTCCCGGCAGATGCGATATACCGCGCGGCCCGGCTGCGCAGGGCAGTGTTCTGGGCGAAGAGCCGCTTCACCTCGTCGGCGTGGGCGTGGAGGGCATCGGCGTCCAGGGTGTGGTACAGGCTCACCACCTGCTCCTCTGCGCCCGGGGCGTCCGGCTCCATGACATGGGGTGCGGTGGCGTCCACGATGGCGGCGCGCTTGTCGAGAAAGATGACGCCGTCCAGACTGTCGGGGTCGCTGGCGCAGTGGATGCGCTGGATAGGCTCCCCCTTCTGCTCGGCCTTGACGGCCAGCCGCTTCATCAGCGTCGATTTGCCGCAGCCCGGCCCGCTTTTGATGAGATACATCTGCATCCCCGGTTCCCGCCGAAGCGGCTCAAAATAGCCCTTGAACCCGGCGGGGGTGGTGGTACCCAGAAAGAAATCAACAGAATCGCTGCGTACAGCATTCATACTCAAACACCTCACTTTTGCTATAGGGTATGCAAAAATGAGGTGAAAGGTGTACTCCTCCAGTCTGCTTCGCAGACAGCCCCCTCAATGAGGGAGCCCTTGACAAGACGGGAAAGTTTCCCGTCGAAGACAAAATCTTGCGGAATGCCAAAGCCTCCCTCTTAGAGGGAGGTGTCGCCGGAGGCGACGGAAGGAGTGTACGTATGCTCGCACACCTCGTGTATTTTATCCCGCAGGGCCACGAAGTCACCGAAAGCCTCCGGCTTGTTCTGGGGCTGACGGAGCAGGGCGGCGGGGTGGAACGTCCCCATGAAGAGGATGCCGTTCTTCTCAATAAAGGTGCCGTGCTCCTTCGTCACCGAAAAGTCGGCGCGTATCATCCGCTGGGCGGCGACTCGGCCCAGGCAGACGACGATTTTAGGCCGCAGCAGACGGAACTGCTCCCGCAGCCAGGGCATACAAGCCTCGCTCTCGGCGGGCAGGGGGTCGCGGTTCTGGGGCGGGCGGCACTTGACGATGTTGGCGATATAGCAGTTGGAGGCACGGTCGAGGTCGATGGCGAAGAGGTATTTGTCCAGCAGCTGGCCGCTGCGTCCCACGAAGGGCAGGCCCTGCTCGTCCTCGCTCTGGCCGGGGCCTTCGCCCACGAAGAGCACCTCGGCATTCTCCGCGCCCTGCCCGAACACCACGTTGTGCCGGGTGGTGTGCAGCGGACAGCGCTGACAGGCAAGACAGTCGGTTTTCAGTGTTTCCCAATCCATAAGCTCGGTATCCTCTCACAAACTAAATGACATTTTCTTAACAAATTATCGCACGATTCCTTCCTTAAAATATACCACAAAATTCAAGATTTGTCTTGAAGTTTTCTGACTCTGTGCTAGAATAAAAAAGAAGGGCATATCTGTGATGCCCGGAATAATTGCAAAGTAATTTCGGAGGTAATCAACAATGGCTGATATGTTTGCACCCCTGGTAGCCCAGCTGAAGGCAAACCCCAAGACGATCGTTTTTACCGAGGGCAATGACCCCCGCATCCTGGAGGCCGCAAGCAAGCTGCTGGCTGAGGGCGTGTTGAAAGTTGTTATGGTCGGCAACGAGGCAGAGTGCAAGGCTGCTGCCGCTGCTGGCAATTTTGATATTTCCGCTGCTGAGATCATCGACCCTGAGAACTACGCCGGCTTCGATGAGATGGTCAACACCATGGTCGAGCTGCGCAAGGGCAAGCAGACCGCAGAGGAGTGCACTGCTCTGCTGAAGAAGTCCAACTACTTCGGCACCATGCTGGTCAAGATGGGCAAGGCTGACTGCCTGCTGGGCGGCGCTACCTACTCCACCGCCGACACCATCCGTCCCGCTCTGCAGCTGGTCAAGACCAAGAAGGGCGCTCATCTGGTGAGCTCCTGCTTCATTCTGGACCGTGACTGCGGCGAAGAGGGCCTGAAGCGCATCGCTATGGGCGACTGCGCCGTCAACATCGACTACACCGATACCGTCGATAAGGCTACCGGTGAGGTCAAGGTGGCTGCTTCTGCCAAGCTGGCTGAGGTGGCTGTCGAGACCGCTAAGACCGCTAAGCTGTTCGGCATCGACCCGAAGGTCGCTGTCCTGAGCTTCTCCACCAAGGGTTCCGGCAAGGGCGGCACCGTCGCTCTGAGCCACGACGCTGTCATCAAGGCTCAGGAGATGGCCCCCGAGCTGGCTATCGACGGCGAGCTGCAGTTCGACGCAGCCGTTGCTCCCGAGGTCGCACAGGTCAAGTGCAAGGGCAGCAAGGTCGCCGGTCAGGCCAACACCTTCATCTTCCCCTGCATCGAGGCCGGCAACATCGGCTACAAGATCGCACAGCGTCTGGGCGGCTACGCTGCCTACGGCCCCATCCTGCAGGGCCTGAACGCTCCCATCAACGACCTGTCCCGTGGCTGCAACGCCGACGAGGTCTACAAGATGAGCCTCATCACCGCCTGCCAGTCCTGAGCTGACACCCGGCTGAACTGAAAAGCTGAAAAGAGCCGCTGCCGCATTTTGCGGGCAGCGGCTCTTTTGGCTATACATCGACTGCGGTTTATGGTATGATAAGCATAAGAAGCCCCGGCAGAGAAGGAGAACCTTCGAACGTGAAAATAAAAGCTTTGGCCTTTGTCCTCACGGCGGTACTGCTTTTGTGCGGCTGTGGGCAGAAGAGCGAAACGGCGGCAGCACGGTCATCCAGAACAGCCGCATCACCCTGAGCGGCGACAACGGGCGGCGCATCTGCTATCAGCTCAGCGCCTTGAAAGGGAATACGCTGGACGTCTCCCTCGGCTGCGGCATCGCCAGCACGAAGGAAGTCAGCGGCAACACCATCCGGGGCCGGATACGGCATAAAGTCTTCTAGGACTGCTCCGGCGTGGAGAATAACAAGGTAGAAGTGCGGAGATTCTCGATTCTGGGATGAACCGCTCATAAAAAGGAGGTTTTATCATGCGAAGAAAATTTATTGCGGCGGTCACATCGGGGGTTCTGGCCCTGACGGTCATGGCAGCTCTGCCCACCCATGCGGAGGCGGTGAGCATCTGGCTTGACCTTACCCCGGGGACGGAGAGCGTCGAGACGTTCCAGTACAAGGACTATGCAGACCGCTATTCGGACGCCTACGAGCTCTATGGTTACGATGCTGAGGCACTGTTCAACCACTATGAGACGGTCGGCAAGGCCGAGAATCGGGTAGGACGCTTCAAGAAGACGCCGGAAGAAGATGATCGGCATCCCTATGTGTGGGACGCCGATGAGCCGCTGGACCCGCTGCCGCCTTTGGACTTTCACGCGCAGCCGGACTGGTTCGATGCCCGTACCCTCCCGGAGAACCTGTCCAATGTCCGTATTATAAAAGAATATGAGCAGCTGGAAGCCTTTATAGAGAAAGACGAGTGGATCGGAGACCCCGTTCTGGTGCGGAAGGAAGAGCTCCTGACGGAGATGAGCAGCCGCGTCCGGAACTATGACGGCCGGCGCGGTGGAGCTGACTATCTCCGCGCCATCAGTCAGGACATCGACGTGCTGCTTGATTTCATGGGATAAGGATGCTATAAGATGAAAAGGGAAGAGCCTCACTGCAAAGCGGTGAGGCTCTTCCCTTTGGTGGAGCACAGAGGGTTCGTCTGGCTCACGTGTGGTGGAGGCGATGGGAGTCGAACCCATGTCCGAAAAGAGTTCAGCGTAGGTGTCTCCGGGTGCAGGCGATCTACAACATTCCCTCCGCGTCACGCCGGTCGTCAGGCTAACGCTTCAGTAGCTTCATGAGTTCCTGCCGGTCCGCAAAGCTTAGGTCCGTTCAGGTGCTGTGTCTAAAGGACGCCCCGGCCCCACACGACACAAGAGTGGGCGGAACGCGCAGCACTCAGGCTGCGAGCAACTGATAATTATTGTTGTCAGTTAATTTTTTGGAGGAGTTTAGAGCAGTTCCCCCACTGCTACCCGCTGCCCAGGCCTCGCTCCCCCCGTCGAAACCTTTACGCCCCCATAAAAGCGCATGCTGCCATGCGCAGAAAGCTTGGTGTTCTCAGGGCAGGAATGCTGCCTGAAAGAGATCTAGTAGATTTTGCCGTTGGACTTCACAGCCCGGTCGATGGAGCGCTTGGCGTCGCGCTTGGCGGCGTCGGCACGCTTGTCGTAGAGCTTTTTGCCCTTGCACAGGCCGACTTCCATCTTGACGCGGCCATGCTTGAAGTAGAGAGAAAGGGGAACAAGGGTGTAGCCCTGCAGCTTGCACTGCTGGTGCAGACGCCGGATCTCGGTCTTGTGGGCCAGCAGACGCCGCACCCGCAGAGGATCCTGATTGAAGATGTTGCCGTGGTCGTAGGGAGTGATGTGCATTCCCTTGACCAGCAGCTCGCCGTCCTCAATATCGACCCAGCTGTCTTTCAGGTTGACGCCGCCGGCACGCAGGCTCTTGACCTCGGTGCCTTTCAGCTCGACGCCCGTTTCCAGCGCTTCGAGCACGAAATACTCGTGACGCGCCTCGCGGTTTGTGGCGATGGTCTTTGTCGCCGGACGTTCCTTGGCAGGTGCCATGAAGCGCGCCTCCTTTCCTTTACTCCAGAAGCCGTTTTCATAAGCATTGCACACCGTCCTGTATACGGGCAAAAATTCTCGTCGTTCGGCGCACCCTGCTTATAAAAGCAGCTTCTTTGTCTTGTCATTATATCACATTTTGCTGGATTTTCAAGAGCGATTTTTGAAAGAATCGTTAAGGTTCTATAAAATCTGCTCTTTACAGCTCGTCGCGGCCGGAGAGCGCGCGGTAAAGCGTCGTCTCATCGGTGTACTCGAGGCTGCCGCCCACGGGCAGACCGTAGGCCAGACGGGTGGTCTTGATGCCCAGAGGTTTGATGAGCTTTGCCAGATACATGGCTGTGGCCTCGCCCTCGACGGTGGGGTTCATAGCCATGATGACCTCTTTCACCTCGCCGCTGCCCAGCCGGGCCAACAGCTCCTTCACCGAGAGCTGTTCGGCACCGATGCCGTCCATGGGGCTGATGAGGCCGTGGAGGACATGATACAGGCCGTGGTACTCCCGGGTGCGCTCAAAGGCCTGCACATCGCGGGGCGTCTCGACCACGCAGATGGTGGAGCGGTCCCGCTTGGCGCTGGAACAAATGGGGCAGAGCTCGGCCTCGGTGTAGTTCTGGCAGACGCGGCAGCGGTGGAGCCGGGTGTGGGCGTTCTGGATGGCCTCGGCCAGTGCTGCCGCGTCCGCGTCCGACATACTCAGCACCTGATAGGCCATCCGGGTCGCGCCCTTGCGGCCGATGCCCGGGAACTGGCTGAACTGCTCAATAAGCTTTTCCAGCGGCGCTGCGGTGTAACCCATGCGTATCCCTCCCGCTTAGAGGCCGGGGATGTTCAGACCGCCGGTCAGCTTGCCCATCTCGGCCTCGGCAGTTTCGTCCACCTGCTTGACGGTGGCGTTGACGGCAGCGGCCACCAGGTCTTCCAGCATCTCGATGTCGTCGGGGTCAACGGCCTCGGGCTTGATGGTGATGCCAAGGATCTCGTGCTTGCCGTTCATGCGGACAGTGACCATCTCGCCGGAGGCGCTGCCGGTGTACTCGGCGGCTTCCAGCTCGGCCTGCTTGGCCTTCATGTCATCCTGCATCTTCTGAGCCTGACGCATCAGGGCGTTCATATCGGGGCGGCCAAAGCCTGCGGGCATTCTTGCTTTCATAATTGGTTCTCCTTAAAAGTTATTGTTTATATTTTTTCTTCGCGCTGTCCTCAATGCTCACGTCCAGACCCAGCTTTTCCAGCGCATGGAGCGACTGTTCGGCATTGGAGGTGTGCTTTGCGGCGGTGCGGGGCTCGTAGGGGCCGATCGGCACCGCGACGCCTGACACCTGCGCGATGAGCTTTTTGATGAGACGCTGGCTGTCCTTGTTGACACGGATGAAGTCCCGGAAGGTCTTGCCGCCGTCGATGAGCACCCGTGTGCCGTCGAAGTACGCCTTCGATTTGCGCAGGTAGCTGTGAAGCATCGGGTCCTTCTCCTGTAAGAGCTTGACGACCTCGCTCCACTGCTCGAAGGGATTGATACCCTCTGCGGCCACCTTGCGGGGTCGGCTGAGAGCCGGGTCGGCGGTGTACTCCGGGGCAGGTGCTGCCGGCGAGACCGTTGCAGCGGACTCCACCGGTCTCTCTTCCGGTACGGGCGGGACTGGCGCAGTGACCGGCGCAGTCGGCTCATCCCAGGGCAGGGGGGCCGACTCCGTCACCGGCGGCTCGTCGGGCGGAGGCGGAAGCTCTTCGTCTGCGGGCGCGGGGGACTCTGGAATATCCGGGACAGCGGCCTTCGGCTCTGCAGCGGGCGCGGGAGCAGGCTCCTTTTCCACTGCCGATGCGGCCACAGGTTCCACGGGTGCAGCAGGTGTACTCATGAAAGGCTGCGGCGCAGGCTGGATCGGTGCCGCAACAAAGGGCCGGACGACCGGTGCGGCAGGAGCAGCAGCCTGCACAGGCATTGCCGCCACGGGGACAGCTGCGGCCTGCGGCGGCTCCGAGAGGGTGAAGAGGGCCAGTTCCAGCTCGATGCGCTGGTCACTGCCCCGGGTCATATGCTCAAGGGCGTTGCCCAGCGTACGGATGGCCCGGATGGCCTCCCGCTGGCCCAGCTGAGGGCCTTTTTCGAGGTACTGCTGTTCCTCTTCGGGGGAAACGCCGGACAGCAGGCTCTGCCCGCCGGGCAGAGCTGCCAGCATCAGGGCGCGGTAGTGGGCGATAAGCTCTTCCGTCAGACGCTTCACATCCACCGACTGCTGCCGCAGTGCGGCCAGCTGAGCCAGTGCCGCTGCGCCGTCCTGCGCTTCCAGAGCATCCGAAATATGGAACAGGTAGCTGCGGTCGGTGACGCCCGCCATCCGGCGGACAACATCGGCATCGATCTTTGCGGTCACGCCGGCACAGGTGTCGAGGATCGAGAGGGCGTCGCGCATGGCACCGTCAGCCAGACGGGAAATCAGCTCTGCACCACCGGTCGTCAACTCTAAGCCCTCCTGACCGGCGATATACTCGACCCGCTGGGCGATGTCTTCCGGCCCGATGCGGGTGAAATCGTACCGCTGGCAGCGGGAGAGGATGGTGGCCGGGACTTTCTGGATCTCCGTCGTGGCGAGGATGAAGATGACGTGGGCGGGCGGCTCTTCCAGCGTTTTCAGTAACGCGTTGAAGGCCGCTGTGGACAGCATGTGTACCTCGTCGATGATGTATACCTTATAATGACAGGCACTGGGGGTGTAGGCTGTCTCATCACGCAGGTCGCGGATGTCGTCCACACCGTTGTTGGACGCGGCGTCCATCTCCACCACGTCGAGGATGCTGCCGTTGTCGATGCCCTTGCAGATCTCGCACTCGCCGCAGGGGTCGCCGTTATGGGGGTGGAGGCAGTTGACCGCCTTGGCAAAAATCTTCGCGCAGGTGGTCTTGCCTGTGCCGCGCACGCCGGTAAACAGATAGGCGTGGCCTACGCGGCCCGACGCCACCTGATTGCGCAGCGCCGTGACGATGCCGCGCTGTGCGACGACATCCTCAAACCGCTGGGGTCTCCATTTGCGGTATAATGCGCGATACATCGGTGCTTCCCTCCCGTCAGTAATAAAAAATCGGACAGCGCTGACGGGGTTTGACCCCCGCCTTGCGTAACTCGGCATACGGATGCAGGCTGACTGAAACGCACGGGGCGCGCCGCTTAAGGCTGCTTGGTTCCCCACCTGACCTGGTTCACTGCGGCTCCATCGTACAGGACCCGCATCCGTATGCCGAACCACGCAGCAGGCGCTGTCCGACAAGGCACACGATTCGTGTGCTTTAGTATTGTACCACAGTTCGGTGAGGAATGCAAGAGGAAGCTAAGGCTGCTCCCATCCGGCCCGCAAAAGCTCCAGTGCGTGTGTTTCAAGCCGGGAAACGTAACTCCGGCTTATTTGGAGCAGCTTTGCCGTTTCCAGCTGGGTCAGCGGCGGCTGGCCCGCCAGACCGTACCTTAATAATATAAGTTTCCGCTCCCGGGCGGGCAGCCCCTCGATGAGGCGGCGCAGGCGCTGGGCATCGTCCTGTTTTTCGCAGCTGTCCTCCATGCAGAAGCCGTCCTGCAGCACATCGGCGAGGGTGAGGGCAGAGTCTTCCTTTCCGGCATCAAGAGTCTCCTGAAGCGAGAGGGTGGGGGCGTTCTTCCTCTCCCGCCGGAAGTGCATCCGGAGCTCGTTTTCGATGCACCGGCTGGCATAAGTGGAGAAGCGCGCCCGGCGGGTGGAGTCGAAGGTGTCCACGGCTTTCATCAGGCCAATGGTGCCGATGGAAATCAAATCGTCCTGCTCAGAGGGGAGAGCATAGTATTTCTTTGCGATGTGCGCCACTAAGCGCAGATTGTGGCGGATGAGCTTTTCCCGGGCGGATGGATCACCGGCCCGCAGATCGGCGAAGGTCCGGATCTCCTCCTGTGGGCTGAGCGGGCGGGGGAAACTGCCCGCTTCCAGATGGAGCGCAAGCACGAGGAATTTGGATGCAAAAAATTGCAGCAGGGTCAACAGCATACGGAACACCTCCAAAACCGTTCTCCCATACAATATGAACGGGGAAAGAGGGTTCAGAATCGTTTCTGCTTGTAGAAAAAGGCAGTCTGTGGCAGGATGAGTATATGACAGGGGGGCAGTGCTACCCAAAGGCTCTCCGGGGGCTTTTTGCGTTTCGGCATCTTTTCGGCAGGGAAAAGCCCTCGTCCTCAAAGACAACGGCATGTTCCGCGGCGGCATCGCCATAGTGGGTGCGGATATATTCGCGGCAGAGGTCGATCTGATTTCCGATACTTTCGCCCTTGCCGGTATAGCGGGATTTGCGGGAATAGATGGCAATGGTGTCGGCAGTTTTGGCCATAAGATACTCCTTTCCTGTTGTCCGGTGGCCGTAGATGCGGCTATTGTAGCATGGCAGGCCATCTTGTAAAGAAAAATAACGATAGTCATACATATTTCATCATACTACGAACGGAGGTGTCAAGGATGTGACAAGGCAGAACAAGCGAGGAAATCAGGATGTTTGACTATTTCTATGGGCAGTAGGGCGAGATGCAGACCATATCCGCTTTGTGCTGAAGTGTCTTGCGGAAAGTACCGCACCGGTACGGAACATGAAGCAGTATCTGCTGGCTGCACTCTACAATGCACCCACGACCATGCAATTTAACCATGATGAGCTGATGCTGATGATGCTCTACAATACCGGCACCCGGCAGGGGCTGGTGCGGGAGCTGCGGCTGATGCAGTGCTACCTGATGCCGGATGAAACTGCTTTGCGGGAACTGTCAGAGCAGGTCATTGAAAAGCTGAAACGGCTGACGGATGCCGAGTTTGCAGGACTGGAATTTCCAATGAACTGATTTTTGCCGCCTGCGGGCGGCGTACATAAGAGCTTTCGCATCCTGCAAAGGTATGATATACTGAAGCCGACAGCTTTCAGGTCGCAGATAAAAGATAAGAGGTGCTTTTTATGGCAGGTTTGAAGGGAAAGACCGGTATCGTGACCGGCGGCAGCAGCGGGATCGGTTTCCAGATCGCAAATGTGCTGGCTCAGGCCGGAGCGACAGTTTACGTCATCAGCCGCACCGGCAAGCCCAAAGAGGGTGTAGGCGAAAGCGCACCGGGCGTTGTCCATCTGCAGGGGGACATCGGCAATGCAGAAGCTATGAAAACACTGGTGGCGGAGCTGGCCGCAAAGCATAACGGCTGTCTGGATTTTCTGGTAAACAACGCAGGCGTCAGCTATAAATGCCGGGCCGAGGACTTTCCCATGGAGCAGTTTGACAATATCATGAATGTGAATGTCAAATATCTGTTCCAGATGAGTGTGATTTGCTACCCCTATCTGAAGAAAAGTGCGGACAAGGGCCGCATCATCAACATCACCAGCATGAGCGCCCATCTTGGCTTCAGCGAGGTGGTGCCGTACTGTGCCAGCAAGGGCGCTGTGCTGGCGATGACCCGCGCTCTGGCCGTGGAGTGGGCGCAGGACAACATCACCGTCAACAGCATCGCGCCGGGCTGGTTCCGCAGCAAAATGAACGAGCAGGTAGTGGACGCAGCCCGGGAGCAGAAAATTCTGAACCGGATGCCGCTGCACGCCTACGGTGACACCCGCGACTTGGGTAAGATGGCCGAGTTTCTGGTGGGCGATGGTGCCGCTTACATCACCGGACAGGATTTTGCCGTGGATGGCGGCGCACTGGCGTTCGGTTATTGAGAGGAGCTTCTCTGCAATTTTTCGGCAGCTTCGCTCGTATTCCAGATAAAGGAACCGAATTTCGTTGGTATAACGGAGGAACCATTATGGCAATCTTTGAAAAGACCATCCGAAACAAGAATTTTGACAAACTGCTTCGGAAGCTGGAACATGAAATCCCGGACAGCAGTTGGTCGGCAGATTTAGAGGCAGGCAGTGATTTCAAAGAGGGCGATGCCCGGTGCAGTGTCCGTGTATTTGAGCGGTACAGCATGATGGGCGGCAACCGCCTGAGTCTGACGTTGACCATGTTCCAGAATGGGGACAGCCCCATCCGGCTGTCTGCGATTACGGCGGGCGGCAGTCAGGCAGTGTTTTTTAAGGTGAATACCATCGGAGAAGAATCCTTTCTGGAGGACATAAAGAACCTGCTGGAAGAAATTTTGGAGGAATAAGATGTTTTACGCTGGATTTGATATGCTGTTCAGCATTCTGTTTCCCATCCTGTTCCTTGTGGTTTTGGGCATGATCCTATACACCATCATCGGAAATATCAGCACATGGAATAAAAACAACCATTCGCCGCGGCTGACCGTTCCGGCAACGGTTGTGGCAAAGCGAACGGAAGTTTCTCGCCACCATACAGACAATACGATGGCGCATACGTTCACGACCTATTATGTGACCTTTCAGGTAGAGAGCGGCGACCGCATGGAGCTTACCGTAAGTGGTTCGGACTACGGAATGCTTGTGGAGGGCGACATCGGTAAGCTGAGTTTTCAGGGTACCCGTTATCTTGGATTCGAGCGGAACTGAATATCCCTGTTTAATTTGATAAATCGGGATTTGCGGAGGTGATGGTATATGGCAAAACATGAGTTTGGAATTATGATGAATACTCCTCGGCAGAGCGAGCGATATGACGAATATGAACCGTGGAAATACGAATGCATTTCTGTTGATGATAAAGATTTAGAAGGTGTTGTTGAAAGACTTTCATCCATTGACTTTTATTGGCATACACTTTCTGTTAAAGGCAAAGGGCTTGCATATTGTGGTGTTACACTTGTTCCGCCCTGTTCATTAAAGGCGTTTATTGATAGCATTGCTGATATTCCTGAATTGTGCGAATTAAAGAAACTGTTAAAAAAGGCATTGGACAAAAATAAATGGGTTATTCATTACGGAATTTGATTGAGTAACAACTTCCAGTTTATCAAATAAGTAAATCATTCCATACCTCTGCGGGCAGCGATGAAACGGCTGCCCGCTCTTTTTGTACCCTGAAACCGAAAGGAGGCTTCAAATGCCAAACAAAACCGAAGAATATCTTGCACTTGCCTGCAAAACGGCAGACAGCTTTTTGCGACAGTGGGAGCACTGGGCAGAATTTCTGATCACAGCGGCACGGCTGTACAAATACAGTTACCCGGATCAGCTGATGATCTATGCCCAAAGACCGGATGCTACGGCCTGTGCCGAGTATGATGTATGGAACAATAAAATGAACCGTTACGTCCGGCGTGGTTCCAAGGGCATTGCGCTGCTGGATGAATCCGGCGGATACCCGCGCCTGTACTATGTCTTTGATGTGTCTGATACGGCACCGCGGCGAAACGCCCTGTACCCGGACCTGTGGCAGATCAATGAATCCCTGAAAGAGCCGGTCAGGTCTATGTTGGCAGAAAACTATGGCGTTCACAGCGAAAGTTTTGGTCAGCAGCTGGCGGATGTGGCCGGAAAACTGGTGCAGTCCTACCGGGACAACAACAGCAGTGACATCCTCGGCATCGTTGACGGCTCGTATTTTCTGCCGAACCTGACCTTGAATCGGCCCCGGAAGCAGCTGAACCGGTACGGAAGGATGCGCCGGAACTATCTGATGGAACAGCGCCCGGTGGTGTACAGCACGATGCTGCTGAACGGGACCCTGTACCGCAAGTCGGGGTACAGTAAAAAGCTTTTGGAAGCCCACCGGGAGGAAATCACTCTGCACAAGGCGGCGAAAGCTGCCTTTGACGAAGCCGGGATGAAAAAGCTGCCAAAGGTCAAGGAGCTGGATGCAGAATACGCCGAACTGCTGATCAAGAAGAAAGCAGCCTACCCGGACTACCGCAAAGTACGGAACGAGATGCAAGAACTGGTTCGTGCGCAGAAAAACGTAGAACGCTTTTTTGCAGAGGAAAAGGACACCACCGAGAAAACCCAGACCCGATAAACGAATAGCGTCGAGGAGCTTTCCCAGTTGGGAGGCATCCTCGGCGGATTTTTGTTTATGCAGCAGGTTTAAGATGTTGGATTTATTCTGCTAAAACGCAGTCCTACTTTCTGCCGGTCACGGCATCCAAGTCAACGCCCTGCTTTTGCTGCCCGGCATTTTCCGGCGGAGAACGGCAAAGTTTTTTACTTGAAACGGTGCGCGGATACGATATAATAAGAATGGATAGAAAAATAACATTCGAGCAGCTCTAAGGTTCTGCTGCCCGGAAAGGAGCTTACTGTTATGCGCTATACCATCAGTGAGATGGCATCTCTGCTTGGTGTCACAACCCATACCTTGCGCTACTATGAAAAAATGGGCCTGATCCACCCCGAGGTCAACGAGGATACCGGCTACCGTTACTATACAGTCACTGATACCCGGCGGTTCAACCTGTGCAGGGAACTGCGGGCGGCAGAGCTCTCGCTGGAAGAATGCCGGGAGCTGATCGGCGCACCCACGGTGGAGCAGAGCGACGCCATGTTCAACCATCAGATCGCCCAGCTGCGGCGCAGGCAGGTGCTGGACGAACTGGCCATCCGTTTTTTGGAACACAAGCGGGAGCAGTACCGCACACTGGAACAGAATGCCGGGCGCATCTGGGTGCAGAATTTCCCGGAAATGTGGCGACTGACCTTCTCACAGGAAGAAGCAGCAGACCGGGATAAAGAATTGCAGCAGGAAAAGGCTGAATGGCTGGAATGTATGCCTGCGACCCGCTGGGTGAGCCGCCTGCCCCGGCGGGTGATGGAGCAGTTTCGGGTGGGACGCAACGAGTACGACTGCGGCCTTATGATTGAGGCCGATGCCGCCCGCAGGCTGGGGCTGAAGCGCACAAAGCATGTGGAGGTGGTGTGCGGCGGAGACTATCTGACTACCATTTGGAAAAAGGATTATCGCGGGTCCTTTGGGTGGGACTCGCTGGACGACCTGCATGCGGAGATCGTGCAGCGCGGGTTCCGTGCGGTGGGCGAGACCTTCAGCAGCATCGCTGCTAGCCGGGAGCAGCCCGATGGGAGCATCGTGAACTACCATCTGACGCGGACAAAAATATATACATAAAATTGCAATATCACGAGAATTTGTTATATCAGACAAATTCTTGTGATATTTTTGTCAAAATGGCCCTTGACCTTCGCGCTGCTCTAACGTGTAAACTTTGTTTAGCAAGTAACAAAGTCAGACTTCCGGCTTTGCTGCTCTGACAGAGTACACGATTGAGAAGAAAGAGGAGAACACACTATGAGCGAAAAGATCTCTCGCCGCAACTTCCTGCGCACCGCTACGCTGGGCGCAGCAGCTGCCGGTCTGCTGGCAGGCTGCGGCAGCGCTTCCAGCAGCACCGCCGCAGGCACCTACACTGCAGGCACCTACAGCGCCACCGCTACCGGCATCAACACCGCCACCCCCGTCACCGTGACCATGACATTCAGCGCTGACGCCATCACCGATGTGCAGATCGACGTTGCAAACGAGACCAAGGGCTACGGTGCCGACATCGCCGATGAGATGGTGAAGAAGATCCTGGACGCACAGTCCAGCGAGGTGGACGGCCACTCCGGCGCTACCATCACCTCCGACGCCATCAAAAAGGCTGCCGAGAGCTGCATCAATCAGGCCAAGGGCGTGGCCGTTGCCCCCACCGAGGCCAACAAGGCCGAGACCGTTGTCCCCGACGGCCTGAGCGTGGAGGAAGTGGAGTCCTCTGTGTGCGAGCTGGGCGACATCACCCCCGACGAGACCAAGGACTTTGACGTGGTCGTCGTGGGTGCCGGTGCTGCCGGTGTGCCTGCTGCTGGCTGGGCTGCCGAGCTGGGCGGCCATGTGGCTCTGCTACAGAAGCAGAGCATCGTGGTCAGCCAGGGCAACTGCGGTTCCGCCATCATCAAGTCCAAGTCCACCGACGCGGGCAAGAAGATGTGGGTGCACATGACCAACGGCCTGTGCGACTGGCGCGCTGATACCAGCCTGCTGAACGCCTACGTCGAGAACTCCGAAGAGGCCCTGATGTGGTACCTGAACCGCGCCGGCCTGACCGACCAGACCGAGTACGGCGACGGCAGCCTCGTGGACAGCAACAAGAACCCCTCCGACCTGCTGCACAACGACGAGAAGGAGATCTTCGCCTACATGTGCACCAGCCAGGATCTGACCGGCGTGTGGAAGGACCGCATGGACACCTACGACTTCGGCGATGAGCACTGCTACTTCTTTGCTCCGTGGATCGGCCCCAAGCCCAAGAACGTGGGCGACGTGCTGGCCACTGTGCTGGAGAACGTGCAGGCCAAGAACTCCAATCTGGAGGCCTTCTTCAACACCCCCGCCGTCAAGCTGGTGCATGAGAACGGCAAGGTGACCGGCGTCATCGCAAAGGACGAAAACGGCAAGTACATCCAGTTCAACGCTTCCAAGGGCGTCATTCTGGCCACCGGCGACTACATGAACAACGAGGCCATGGTCAAGCGCTGGTGCCCCGATGTGGACGGCTTCGACAAGAAGCAGTACCAGAAGACCGGCGACGGCCACATCATGGCCATCGATGCAGGTGCAAAGATGGAAAATCTGGGCCACACCAAGATGATGCACGACTTCGACTCCGGCCTGATGTACGAGGAACCGTTCCTGTACGTCAACATGGAGGGCAAGCGCTTCTGCAACGAGGACACCGGCTTTGTCTACATGGGCAACATCACCAAGTATGTGCCCAAGTTCAACGGCAACAACGTGGATGCAAACCATCCGGACGGTTCTCTGGGCTGGTACTGCCAGATCTACGATAACGACTACATGAGCTACGCCAACGGCCCCATCCCCGAGCAGGTGATGACCAAGTACATCCCTGGTGCCGTGGAGAACCCGCAGGGCGTGTTCACCAACCTCATCGATACCTACAAGGCCGACACCATTGAAGAGCTGGCCGGTCTGCTGGGCGTGCCTGCAGACGAGCTGCAGAAGACCATCGACCGCTACAACGAGCTGTGCGACAAGGGCGCTGACGTGGATTTCGGTAAGAAGAGCGCTTACATGCACAAGATCGTCACCGCTCCCTTCTGGGGCATCCGCAAGCACATCCGCGTGTCCTCCATCGACAGCGGCGTGAACACCAACGCCAACGGTCAGGCTCTGGATGCTGACGGCAACGTCATCGACGGCCTGTACTGCGTCGGCAACGTAGGCGGCGTGTTCTACGGCGGCGCGGACTATCCGTTCCACCAGACCGGTCTGTCTCTGGGTCGTTGCTACACCTTTGGTATGCTGGCTGCAAAGCATGCTATGGGCCAGCTGTAATTAAGAAAAAGCTGATTTTGGGGCTGTTGCAAAATAGCATCCCTTTATCGCAAAGCCGATCAATCTGAATGTTTTTGTACCGCCCCTCCGAAAATATTGTTGATGCGGACAGAAAGCTGTACAGAAGGACGTTCTCAGACCGCAGCACACCTGATAAACGAATACCGCCGAGGACTCTTCCCATTGTGGAGGTGTCCTCGGCGGCTTTTTTGTATATAGGGCAACAATTCTTGACCGTCTTTTGTAAAGGTGATGAGTTACGAGATGGAGCACAGCTTTCTCCGCAATGATCTCGATTGAAAACAACTGCACATATAAAGCAAAAAAAAAAAAAGGAATATTCTTACTTGTCAATTTGCTGTAGAAAATCACCTGAGTTTGGGCAAAATTGATAAAGTGAAAAAGAAACCCGTTCCCATCTTGACATTCCGCAAAGAATATGGTATTGTAAACAAGCATAGAATAAATTTCCATTTAAGTGCTTAATTTGTTCGTGCCTTACAAAAAGAAAAATGTACGTGAGCAGCGTCGTTGGATTGTTACCGTTTGGCGGGCTAGACCAACTCTGCATAGCACAAGCCGAAAGCGTGTTTCAGCCTTCGGTATATTTGCTGTGTCAAGAGTGGTCTTTTTTTATTGCCTTTTTCAACCTGAGGAGGAGAAACAATGCAATATACCGTCAAAAAACCGATCAACAACAACATTCTGCGCGTGGTGGACCCCACGGGCTGTGAGCTGATCGTCACCGGGCGCGGTCTGGGCTTTGGCGTTAAGCCGGGCTATAAAATCGAGGCTGAAACCGTGGAGCGCAGCTACCGCATGACCAGCCATGCCGTGCAGCAGAAGTTGGTGGAACTTCTGGAACAGATCCCGTATGAGCATCTGCTGCTCACCGATGAGCTGGTGGCAATGATCCGCAGCCGGGTGAACTACCCGCTGAACGAAAGCCTGCTCATCACGCTGGCCGACCACATCAGCTTTGCCATTCAGCGCAGCGAGCAGGGGATTCGCTTTTCCAACCCGCTGATGGCTCCCATTCGGGAATTCTACCCGGAAGAGTATCGCCTTGGTATGGAGTGCCTTGCCACCATCCGCCAGCGCTGCCATGCAGACCTTTCGGACGACGAGGGCGGCTTCATTGCGCTGCACATCGTCAACGCAGAGCTCAACACCACCATGAGCGTGGTGAACGATGTCACCCGCTTTGTGGATGGCTGCGTGCAGGTGGTGGAATACTTTTACAACTGCCATTTTGACCGGGATGCACTGGATTTCAGCCGCTTTACAGTACATTTGCGCTTTTTTGCGCAACGCGTATTTCAAGGAAAACAGGAGCAGGAAAACGATACCCACGACGAAGTGTTCCGCGCCCTGATTGCCCGCAATTGCAGCGAACACTACAAATGCGCCTGCTGCATTGCGGAGTATGTCCGCAACACCTGGCACAAGGAGCTTTCGGACGAGGAACTGGTGTTCCTTACGATCCATCTGAAACGGATTCGGATGGGGAAGTAAGCTTTCTTGCTCCACCTTTGATTCTCCACAGGGTCTTTCCTGTGTGGATATATATGCTGGATACGAACTTGAGAAAAGGAGAACTGAAGATGAAAGACAAGATCTTTGGCGTGCTGCAGCGCGTTGGACGCAGCTTTATGCTGCCCATTGCACTGCTGCCTGTTGCGGGCCTGCTGCTGGGTATCGGCAGCTCGTTCACCAACGAAACCATGCTGGCGGCCTATGGCCTGAACAGCGTCATCCACCCCGGTACCCTGATCTACACCATTCTGGACGTGATGAGCCAGACCGGCAGCGCCGTGTTCAACAATCTGGCGCTGCTGTTCGCCATGGGCGTGGCCATCGGCATGGCCCGCAAGGAAAAAGAGGTGGCCGCCCTGTCCGGTGCAGTGGCCTATATCATTATGAATACGGCCATTCAAGCCATGATCAATGCGGCAGGCGGCGTAGAAGCGATGCCTGCCAACTCCACCACCACCATGCTGGGCATCACGACCCTGCAAATGGGTGTGTTCGGCGGCATCGTGGTTGGTCTGGGCGTGGCGGCGCTGCACAACAAGTTCTATAAGATCGAGCTGCCGCAGGTGCTGGCCTTCTTTGGCGGTACACGCTTTGTGCCCATCGTCAGTTCTATTGTGTATCTGGTGGTCGGCATTGCCATGTTCTATATCTGGCCGGTGGTGCAGAGCGGTATTGCCGCGCTGGGTGCACTGGTGCTGGCTTCCGGCTACGCAGGCACCTTTATTTACGGCCTGCTGGAGCGTGCGCTGATCCCCTTTGGACTGCATCATGTGTTCTATATGCCGTTCTGGCAGACCGCTGTGGGCGGCACCGCCATCATCGATGGCGTCACCGTGACCGGCGCACAGAACATCTTCTTTGCCGAGCTGGCCTCCAAGTCCACCACTGTGTTCTCGGTCAGCGCTACCCGTTTCATGGCCGGTAAGTTCCCCTTTATGATGTTCGGTCTGCCCGGCGCGGCGCTGGCGATGTACCAGTGCGCCAAGCCGGAAAAGAAAAAGGCGGCAGGCGGCCTGCTGCTGTCTGCTGCCTTGACGGCTTTTCTCACCGGTATCACCGAGCCGCTGGAATTTACCTTTATCTTTGTGGCTCTGCCCATGTACGCGGTGCACTGCGTGCTGGCCGGTCTGTCCTTCATGCTGATGCACATCCTGAATGTGGGCGTGGGCATGACCTTCTCTGGCGGTCTCATCGACCTGGTGCTGTTCGGTGTGATGCAGGGCAACGCCAAGACCCACTGGATGTGGGTGGTCGTGGTCGGTGCGGTGTACTTTGTGCTGTACTACATCATTTTCCGCTTTATGATCTCCAAGTTTGACTACAAGACCCCGGGCCGCGATGATGCCGAGGAAGTCAAGCTGTACACCCGTGCGGACGTGAACGCCCGCAGCGCCGCTTCCGGCAGCACCGCCCCCGCAGGGGATGATCCGGTCAGCGCCCTGATCGTAGAAGGTCTGGGAGGTGCCGACAACCTGTCCGACGTGGACTGCTGCGCCACCCGCCTGCGCTGCACCGTCAAGGATGTTGCGCTGGTCAAACAGGATGTGCTCAAGGCCTCCGGTGCCTCCGGCGTAATCTGCAAGGGCGACGGTGTGCAGGTGGTATACGGCCCCAAGGTGGCTGTCATCAAGGCAAAGCTGGAAGACTATCTGGAAAATGCACCTAAGACCCCGGCGGCGACCGCAGCACCCGCCCCGGCAACGGCTCCCGCAACCCCGGCAGCAGCCACAAAGGATACCGTGCTGTCTGCCTGCCTGAACGGCACCGTCGTCCCGCTGGCCGATGTGAAGGATGAAGCCTTTGCCAGCGGTGCGCTGGGGGACGGCATTGCCATTGAGCCCACCGATGGTGAACTGGTGGCACCTGCTGACGGTGAGATCTCCTCCACCTTTGAGACCCACCATGCCGTGGGCATGACCACGGCTGACGGTGCCGAACTGCTGATGCACATCGGCATCGATACGGTCAAGCTGGGTGGCAAGCACTTTACCTACCTCGTCAACGAGGGCGACAAGGTGAAGAAAGGTCAGCCGTTGATCCGCTTTGAACTGGAAGCCATTAAGGCCGAAGGCTATCCCGTGACCACGCCGCTCATTGTCTGCAATAC
>ERZ791931.205-NODE-205-length-73637-cov-3.613547_pt1 | contig 73637 bp, 99 predicted proteins | sample MGYA00510127_ERZ791931 | MGnify/ENA primary metagenome ERZ791931 (study PRJEB30046, sample SAMN00792067) | human gut metagenome | study: EMG produced TPA metagenomics assembly of the A metagenome-wide association study of gut microbiota in type 2... | reverse complement strand
TCGGCTGTTAAAAAATGTTTCTATACTTTCCAGAGACAGATCTTTCTTTAAACTCTCCTTATACTCTTCCACTGCAGAATTACAGACAATAAAATCAGCCAGCCCGGTATACATACCAGTCTGACTGATTTTTAACAACCATGGTGCAAAATTCATCCGCGTATATGTATTCTTTTCTATATCCACCAGGACACTATTAAAGAAACTTCCACCTAAAACCTGCAGTACGTCTTCTTCCCTCATCCTAAGCTCCTTTAATTCCCGTCAAACCAAAAATCTCATACTGCTTTCATTTTAAGGGATGGGCTAAGGATTGTCCAGCAGATTTTAAAACGGTCCTATATTAATTGTCTGGGCAATGATCAGCATAATGACACTTACAACAGTCCAGATACAATGCAGTGGAAACTGGAATTTCAGCCAGTCTACCCAGTTTACTTTGGCAACTGCCATCGTTGCCATGTAAGAAGCATTGGTAGGATAAATAGTATTGGACCAGCCATCACCAAACTGTGTGGCAAGGACAGCGCCCTGCTTGGAAACATGAAGGATATCTGCCAGTGGAGACATGATAGGCATGGTAGCTGTCATCTGGCCGGAACCGCTGTTGATCGGGAAATTAAGCAGCATGCCGGCAATAAAGATACCCACAATAGCCAGAGTAGGAGGAAAAGCGCCTGCAATCTTTGAAATTCCATAAACAAATACGTCAAGTGTATTGCTGGTTGTCATAAGAAGGGCAATGGTACGTGCAAAACACATAACAAGGGCTCCCTGAAGAATATCTCTTGCACCATTCATGAACATTTTACAGGTATCAGTAAGACTGTGGCCGGAGAGAACGCCGGCACCTGTACTCATTACCAGGAACAGACCTGTCATTTCAGCAATATCCCAGCCAAGCTTGATCACACCGAAAATATTAAAGAAAAAGCAGACAACAACATAGACACATACCACTTTGTTTTTAGCGCTTAAAGTTGCATTCTGAGTCATCTGCATATTCTCTTTTCTGCGTATCTCATCTTCTTCGTAGGTAGCACTGAGTATAGGATTTTTGCGTATTTTCTTCGCATATCTTAAAATATACCATACAGTGATCCCGTAAAAAAGGAAGAAGCAGATGGCACGATACCACATAGCAGAATAAAGAGGAAGCTGGCAGATCTTCTGGCCGATAATAGTAGTAAACGGATTTCCCATACCCGTACTATAGCCAACGCAGTTTCCGCAGATAACGATAGCAAGGGCAGTCATGGTATCAAAACCAAGATCCAGTACCAGCGGCAGTATCATGGGAAGGAAGATGATACAAAGCTCCGGAGCCCCCATAAAGGACTCAAAAAGTCCAAAAACAAGAATGAGGAACGGGATCGCCATTTCCCGGTTCTTATCAAATTTTTTAAGGATGATGGCAAGAGCAGCCGGGATAATGCCAAGTTCATTGATAATGCCGAAGGTTCCACCTACTACAAGAGTCATAAAGATCATGCTGGCAGCATTGGTAAAACCTCCAGAGTAAGCAGATATAAACTGGATAAATGTAATCGGGGTTTTTGGAAGATAATGAAAGCTGTTAGGATCAACAATATTTCTTCCTGTATTGGGATCTAATACCCGGTCATAAGCTCCTGCAGGCATAATCCACGAAAGTACAGCAAAGAACATAGCAATGCATACCAGTATAACAAAAATGTGGGGGATCTGTATTTTTTTCTTCACAGTATAGTTCTCCTCTCCATTTATGGTTCATCAACGGTTACATGAACAAGTGCCTCTGCAATGGCTGCTTCTGAAAGCTCCTGTCCGATACCCGGTCTGTCTGATACATAGAATTTTCCATTTACAGGCTGATAATCATACTTGCCAAGACGGGCAATAGCAGGCTGTGTGGAACGAAAATGATGTTCATAAATCGCAAAATTGGTAGTAGCGGCTGTCAGCTGTAAAGCAGCTGCTGTGGAAATTGGACCGCCTGCACAGTGGATCTGCGCCTTTACGTCAAAAGCTTCTGCCATGGTACAGATCTTTCTGCACTCTGAAATACCGCCGCAGTTGCAGGCATCCGGCTGAACTAACTGGATAGAGTTATCTTTAAAGTAATTAAGGAACTGCCATCTGGTATATAAACGTTCCCCAGATGCCAAAGGAGTGCGGACCTTTTCACGGATCAGCTTCTGGAATTCCGGGCGGAGGGGCGTACAGGGCTCTTCTAAGGCGTAAAAATTATATTTATCGCAAAGCTCTCCTAATTTAATACCGGAAGTAACATCGGTACGCCCATGATTTTCCATGATAATATCAACATTGCCGCAGGCTTCGCGGATCGCAACAATACGTTCTTCTACCATATTATAAAAATCAGTAGAGACAAAACCTTCACAGTCACGGTTTGGAATATCTTTCTTATCCCGGTCATAAAGAGTAAAATCCAGCTTTACCGCATCATATCCGTCTTCCATTGCATATTTACAGATATCTGCGTATTCTTTTGCGGTACCTCTTGGCCCTACATCTTCATTCCAGCCAAACTGAAGCTGTGACGCATAGCAGCGGATGCTGTCATTTACCTTTCCGCCTAATAATTCATAAACAGGAACATTTAATACTTTTCCCTTGATATCCATTAAGGCAATGTCAATGGCGCTGATAGCTGCAAAGACAACCGGGCCGCCGCCCTGGCCCCAGAAGCTTACTTTAAACATTCTCTCCCACAGCTCATCTGTACGCATAGGATCTTTTCCGATGACCAGACGGGAGATATCCTGGAGCATGCCGATCCCCGCAGGTGCTGCGTAATCAAAAGCGATCCCCGCTTCACCGTCACCATAGAAACCTTCATCTGTCCATACCCGGCAGCAGATGGGACGTCTGCTGGCTCTCTGGGCAGTAGCATCCAGCATGTAAATATCAACTTTTGTTATCTTCATAAAAAACTCCATTCTGCCGCCCAACAGCAGCCCAAACTTTTAATAAACTTTTTCCTGTTTTTTCCAATTATCCAAAGCTTTCTCAACTTTATCAAACGCCTCCTCCAGATACGCTCTGGGGCAGGCGAAATTCACACGGATAAAACCGGGAGCAGAAAAAGACTCTCCGTCATTAAATTTCACACCTGCTTCTTTCATAAAAAAGCCGGCAGGATCACTTAATCCGGTTTCTCTGGCATCGATCCAACCTAAATAAGTACCTTCACTGTGGCAGATAGAAAGCCCCGGGATCCGGCTGATCCGTTCGTCCAGCCATTTTTTATTTTCCCTCAGGTATTCTAACAGTTCCTGCCGCCATTCTTCCCCTTTTGTAAAAGCTGCCTCAAGGGCAACAAAAGAAAGAGTATCAAAAGGCGCATGCATCGTTGCTGCTACTTCTTCGTATTTATGTCTTAACTTTTCATTTGGGATAATGGCAAATGCCACCGGAAGACCGGGTATGTTATAGGTCTTGCTTGCAGAATGATGAAGGATCACTCTCTGTCTGGCTGCTTCATTTAAGGTAATCGCAGGAATATGTTCTCCTTCCAGGATCAGGTCACTGTGTATCTCATCTGCAACCACCACAATGTCATGTCTGGCAGCAAATGCAAATAACTCCTCAAGTTCCTTTCCGGTAAATACACGACCTACCGGATTATGAGGATTACACAACACAAAGGTGGTCACATCCTGTGTAACCGCTTTTTCCATTGCCTCAAAATCAAAGGTATACAGCCCGTTTTCCTGTTTTAAAGGTACACGGATCACTGGCTTTCCCGCTTCCTGGGGCAATTTCTGGTTAATATGGGGATACATAGGAGTTGCCACCATAATGGTGCCGCCTAAAGCTCTGGCAGCAATATTATTTCCTGTATTAACTCCATGGTTAAACAGGATCCATTCTTTTTTTACATCAAAATCATATCTTCTCTTATAATAGGAAATAACTGCCTGATAAACACTTTCTCCGGGAAATGTATATCCGAAAAATGGATGTTCCAGGCGTTTTTTCAGTGCTTCTAAAACAGGCTCTGCCACAGGAAAGTCCATATCCGCAACCCACAGCGGGATATAATCTCCTCCCTGGCCGTCCCATTTAGAGCAGTCTGTATTTTTTCTGTTTATCTGTCTGTTAAAATCAATTTTCATTTGGGGGACTCCTTTCGCAGCCGCTTGTTTTTCTTTTGGACTCCTTAAACTCACAAGCCCCGCGCTGGCGCGCTCCACTGCCTGCTGACGCAGGCGGCTTGTTCGTTAATGGCTTGCGAAAAACAAATGCGCCTCGGGCGGCGCTTGTTTTTCTCTGCGCTCATTATATCGTATACGACCACTTAGGCAGTACACGCTCTAAGAACTGCTTTGTTCTTTCTTCTTTTGGATTGGAAAAGATCTCATCCGGCTTTCCTTCTTCCACTACAACACCACCGGCCATAAAGATCACACGATTGGCTGCATCAGAAGCAAAGCTCATTTCATGGGTCACTATGATCATGGTGATCCCTTCTTTTGCAATATCTTTGATAACTTTTAATACTTCTCCCACCAGCTCCGGATCCAGGGCAGACGTAGGTTCGTCAAAAAGGATCACATCCGGATTTAACACAACAGCTCTGGCAATTCCCACTCTCTGCTGCTGTCCGCCGGAAAGCTGGGACGGATAATAATCTGCCTTATCCTTAAGACCTACCTTTTCCAATGCATCAAGAGCGATCTCCTTTGCCTTTTCTTTTGATACGCCTCTTGCCTGGGTCAGTCCTTCCATTACATTTCCAAGGGCCGTTTTATTGGCAAACAGATTATAATTCTGGAAAACCATGGCAGTCCTTAAACGGATCTCATGGATTTCTTTCTTCTTTGCTTTTGCTGCGTCTACCGTAATATCTCCTACTGTGATCGTTCCTTCATCTGCTCTTTCCAGGAAATTAATGCACCGCAGCATGGTGGTCTTTCCGGAGCCGCTGGGGCCGATCACTACCACCACATCTCCTTTATTTACAGTAATATCAACACCTTTTAAAACCTGGTTCTGTCCAAATGCTTTATGTAAATTTTTAATCTCGATCATATCTTACCTCCTGCCGCATATTTATACCGTTTTTCCATTACATAAAACAGCTTTTCCACGCAGACGCACATAGCCCAGTATACGACAGCTACTGCAATATATGCCTCCAGATAACGGAAATTCACAGCTGCCGAATTGATAGCCGCTCCTAAAATATCATTTACGGAAATAAGATATACAATGGATGTGGACTTTAAAAGACCGATCACATTGTTGCACAGAACAGGAAGGGCTGCAGGAACAGCCTGTGGAAAGACCACCCGAAACAATGTCTTTGTCCTGGTAAGTCCTATGGAATACGCAGCTTCATACTGTCCTTTTCCCACGGAAAGGAGAGCGCCAAGAACTGTTTCTGTGATTTGCACCACTGCATAAATGCTTAACGCAGCAATACCTATATATATTTTATTCATAGTCTGCAGCGGCTTTGCCCACTCATAGCTTAATGCCAGGTAATCAATAGGCTTTAAGATCAGGTAATTGATCATAAGCACCAGCAGTACCGCCGGTATTCCTTTTAAAATATTAGACGCATTTTTTAAAAACGAAGCTGCAAAAGGAACATTGAAGCGGCGGATCACCGCAAAGGGAACACCAAAAAGGAAACCTATAAACAGGGGAGCAAAAGTCAGCAGCAAAGTAACCGGCATAGCTTCCCATATTTTCCCGATCACTGTAAAAACATACGAAAACTCAAAGGGCGATGCCATTTTCCTTCCTCCTTGTCTGACCATTAAGCCGGTGCTCCATCCAGGTAAACAAACGCTCCAGTAAATAGGAAACGATGATAAATATGATCGCTGCATCTACATAGCCTTCCAGAACACGGTTGGTACGTGTTCCAATAGCTTTTACCTGACCCATGATATCAATAATTCCCAGTGTAAATGCCATTGCAGTTGCCTGGAAAGATCCGATCACACGGGTTCCAAATGCAGGCGCTGCTATTTTAAATGCCTGTGGGATAATGATCCTTTTATAGGTCTGAAATGTGGTAAGTCCTACAGAAGCTGCCGCTTCAAGCTGGCCCTTGGGAACACTTTCAATAGAAGACCGGATGATCTCCGACATAAATGCCCCATCATTTAAAAGATATGTAACCAGTACAAAAAACAGCTTACTCCAATGGTTAATATCCACTCCTAAGGGTGCTACAAGAAGTGGCAGTCCATAATAGACTACAAATAGCTGCACCAGGATCGGGGTACCTCTTACAAAAGAGATATAAAGAGCTGCCAGTTCTTTTAACACTGGTATTTTAAAGATACGTGCCGCTGCCAGAATAAATCCCAGGACCAGCCCCCCTGCAACGCTCACTACTACAATAAGAAGCGTTACAGGGAAACGGGATAAGATCTTTGGGAAATATTCCACCATATCGCTGAAACGGAAAATGCTGGAAAGATCCATGTTTTATGCTCCTGTTCTGTTACTGTTCATGTTATAAGATCATTCATAAAATACGTGTACCGTAAATTTATTCTTCTGAGTTATAATCACTTCCTGTGTACTCAATAGAAAGCTTTGTAAGAGTTCCGTCTTCTTTCATTGACTTTAAAGCAGTATCCATGTCATCCCGGAGCTGTTCCTCTCCCTGTGCCAGCATGAAATAGGCCTGTGACTCGCTGAAATAGCTGTCTTCGTTAATATCATAGCCACCGCCAAATGCTTCATTGTATTTTTTAAATGTCTTCTTGGTTGCAACAATGGCATCCAGTCTTCCGTTCATTACATCATCATAAATACTTTCATTGGTAGCACCATTGGAATATACAATATCGATTTTATTGTCATGTTCTGCATTGTATGTTTCCAGAATCGCTGCTGTGTTGCTTCCCTGACCGGCACTTACTTTCTTTCCAACCAGATCATCAATAGAGTGGATATCATCTCTTCCTTTTTTGTATACAAGACGCTTATTGTAAGCGGCAAAACCTTCATTTGTAAACAGATACTTCTTCTCTCTTTCCGGGTTCTTCTCAAACTGCTGGGAGCCAATGGAAACCTTCTTTGCATCCAGAGCAACAGAAATGTTGGCAAGTTCCATGTTTTCAATCTGGAATTCATACTGTGGAAGGCGGTTGTCGATCTCCTGTAAAACAGCTACATCATAGCCTGCAGGCTGATTGTTTTCATCTATGTAGGTATATGGTTCAAAAGTGGCACCTACTGCCACATAGACTTTTCTTACTTCCTGGCTGTCTGAATTTCCCTGGGTTGTATTCTGTCCTGCATCCTGAGCTGCCCCACTCTCTGCTGTTTTGCTGCTGCAACCAGCTAAAACTGCTGCCGCAAGTACAGCTCCTGCAAATATTCTGATGCCTGACTTCCATTTTCCTCTCATAATTGCTGCCTCCTGATCTTTCATGATCTCATCTATTCTGTTCTCACTTTTTCCAACCTATCTAATCTGTTATTTCTCTTCTTTTTTATCGTCCTCATCATCCCATAAAGGCTGCTGTAAAAGCCGCTTATAATAAGCTCTTGTCTGATACAGCGCACCTACCGGGTTGTGGGCCAGAACACGGTCCTTTGTGACCAGCGTAGTTGCCAGAGCCTTGGAATATTTATAAAATAAACTGTCATGGCCTACACAAAGCCCCACTACTACATTTAACTGGGTCCCCGCTTTATTTAAAAGCTTTGCCTGTAAAATAGGATTACACATCACCGGTCCGGTCTTACATGTATATTTGGGATCCAGACCAATATCTGTTTTATCTACAGAACCTACCTTACATGCCACTCCGTATACATCAAAGCCATTTAATTTCAGTATCCTTGCGAAAATACGGCTCTCTTCGATCAGGCCCACACAGGTTGCGATGCCGATCTTCTTTGCACCGATCCTTTTCGCTACTTCCATGATCTCCTCTACACGGGTATATTTTCCATAAAAGCCACCTTCCACTTCAGCTGAAGCAATGGCTATCTTATTGTTTTCTTCATTTTCTGTATAAAGCTTAACTACTTTTTCTAATTCTTTTTCAGTCAGTTTTTCTGTAAGACAAAATTCCGGATAAGAAGCGTTCCGCTTGGAACAGTTAAGCACACCACAGTCCGTACAGCTGTGGGGAAATATCTTTTTCTCTGCACTTACTGACACTTCCTGAGTTTTTTCCACATTTTTCTTAGCCTTACTGCTTTTTACCTTGCTATCTTTTTCTTTCTTGTCACTCATATGCTTTCTCCTCGCCTTTTATTAACCAATCACATTGGTATGTTAATGGGTATTATAGAGATGGTGAGCATTTTTGTCAACAAGTGATTTTCTATTGCCAGTTATAAAAGAAGACTATAGCAGAACAATTGCACAAAATGTCTGTTCCACATAAAAATCACAAATTTCTCTGGTATACTCACAAAAACAATGAAAGTAAAGAGAGGTACAATGTTTATGAAGATCCTCAGAAAAACACTGCATATCGGCGGCATGAGCTGTGTAAACTGTGAACACAGGATCCGGTACGTCCTGAAAACCGCACCCGGGATCCAGGACGCTACTGTAAGCTACAATACCGGCCTTGCCCATGTTACTTACGATACCGATACCATTTCCTTAAAACAGATCCGGGAGATCATTGAAAAAAACGGCTATACCACTTTGCCGGAAACAGGAACATCCGATTATGATATGAAAAAAAACTTTGTCTCACTGGCTGTTATCCTGTTTTTATATGCCCTTTTACAGCATTTCGGCATTCTCAACCTGCTGGCTCCAGGGCAGCTGGCAGATACAAAAATGGGCTATGGCATGCTGTTTGTGATCGGACTTATTACATCTGTACACTGTATTGCCATGTGCGGCGGCATCAACCTGTCCCAGTGTATTCCACAACCTTCAAATGCCTCTGATGTTTCCGGAAGCAGCCGCGCTCTTGACATTTTTCTTCCGGCTCTTCTTTATAATACAGGCCGTGTGATTTCTTATACAGCGATTGGTTTTCTTTTAGGTCTTGTTGGCATGCTGTTAGGCGCCGGTACACAGACCGAGATTTCCTATTTTCTCCAGGGTAGCTTAAAAATGATCGCCGGAATTTTTATGGTGATCATGGGCATCAATATGCTGGGGATCTTTCCCTGGCTTCGTCCACTTACCTTACGGATCCCACGTTTTTTATCCACAAAAGTCCTTAAAAAGCGTGCTTCCAGCCGACAGCCACTGTTTGTTGGACTTTTAAACGGCCTGATGCCCTGCGGTCCCCTTCAGTCCATGCAGATTGTGGCTCTGGCCTGCCAAAATCCATTTTCCGGTGCTTTATCCATGTTTTTATTCAGTCTTGGAACCGTTCCCCTTATGCTTGGGCTTGGCTCTCTGGTCTCCGTTCTTGGAAAGCGTTTTGCAAAAAAAATGACCACTGTTGGCGCCATCCTTGTAGTTGTCCTCGGTCTTGCCATGTTTTCCCAGGGAACTGCATTAGCCGGTATTTCCGAAGGCCCGGAAAATTCTCAAAATACAGCAAATCCTCAAAATACGGGAACTTCCGAAGATCAGGGAACCTCGACAGATACCACAGATTCTTCCAATGCTGCCGATAAAACACCCCAGGATGAAAATGCAAATAACATCCAGGTCATCTACAGCACCTTACAGCGCGGAAGATATCCTGATATCAAAGTTCAGACCGGTGTTCCTATAAAATGGATCATCAATGCTCCCAAAGGCTCCCTTAACGGCTGCAACTACAGAATGTTGCTGCGCTCCTTCGGAATTGAACATACCCTTTCAGAAGGAGAAAATGTGATCGAATTTACTCCTTCTAAATCCGGAACTTTTCAATATACTTGCTGGATGGGAATGATACGTGGTAATATCACTGTAACAGATACACTAGAAACTTCTCCAACTGATCCAGATACAAGTACAGGAGCGGAAGAAACAGATCCTGAAACAGAACCATTTTTTAACGGCTCCGGTATGGGCTGCTGCGGAAGCTAAAAACATCTGGAATTGTATGGCGAAAACTTGTAATGAGGATGTTTAAGAAGGAATGGATGATTGATATGATGGAACAGAAAACGATACTGATCGTCGATGATGAAAACATGATGCGTGAGGCCGTTGCCTCCTATCTTGAAAAGCAGGGATATCATGTGCTCCAGGCAGAAACAGGAACGCAGGCACTCAGCCTTCTGGAAAAAGAAACGGTTTCCTTTGTAATCCTGGACCTGATGCTTCCAGATATATCCGGTGAAGAAATCTGTTCCAGAATACGCAGGCAGTCCCGGATTCCCATTATCATGCTCACAGCCAAAACCATGGAAGATGATATGTTAAATGGTTTAAACCTTGGAGCAGACGATTATATCACCAAGCCTTTCAGCCTGAAAAACCTGTATGCCAGGATCCAGGCAGTATGGCGCAGGTCAGACCATGACCTGAAGCCTCTTGCAGAAAAATTTTCATGGAATGCCGGGGATCTGGTGATCGACTATAACCGGAAAGAAGTGTTAAAAAAAGGGGAAACTATTTCACTTACCCCCATTGAATGGAAGATCTTATCTGCATTTACCAGATATCCTCAAAAAGTATTTACAAGAGACGAACTGATTGCTTCCGCTTTCGACACGGATTTTTCCGGATATGACCGGGTGATTGACACCCACATTAAAAATCTGAGAAAGAAAATAGAAGATGACCCCAAAAATCCCATTTATCTGTGTACAGTTCATGGAATTGGATACAAGTTCGGGGGAAATATACAATGAAGCAGAAAAAACATAAGATAAGCACACAATTATCTGCCGGATTTGCAGTAATCGTCCTGATCACTATTTCCGTAATCAGTCTCACTGCCAATCTGCTGATCAGCCATCAGTTTGAGAAATATGTAGCCAGACAGAGGGAGACCTTTGCCGAACAGCTGATCACCACACTTCTGTCCCAGTATAACAGCAGCAACCAGACCTGGAACCTGGATTATATCCATGGTGTGGGAATGTATGCTTTAAAAGACGGATATATCATCAAAGTGTATGACAAAGATAAAAATATCATCTGGGATGCCGAAAATCATGACATGACCCTATGCCACCAGATCATGAAAGACATCCATACAAATATGGAGAAGAAGCGGCCCGGCCTTAAGGGCAGTTTTTCCACTTATCACTATACATTAAGCCAGGACAATAAAATTGCCGGTTATGCAGACATCAGCTACTACGGCCCTTATTATTTCAGTGAAAGTGACTTCCAGTTTCTGGACTCATTAAACCAGATCCTGTTTATCACCGGTATTTCTTCTCTTATCCTTGCAGTGATCGCCGGTATGCTCCTTGCAAAACGGCTTTCTGTTCCTCTTACAAAGGCAAAGGAAACGGCCGAAAAGATTGCTGATGGAAATTATCAGATCCGATATGGCTCAGATAAAGCCAATACAACTGCACTGGAACTGGCACAGCTTGGTCAGGCTATTGACCATATGGCTGAAAATCTTGAAAAACAGGAAGAAGTCCGCAGACAGCTAACCTCCGACGTAGCCCATGAACTGCGCACACCGGTGGCAAATGTATCTTCCCAGCTGGAAGCTATAATCGAGGAAGTATGGGAACCTACAAAAGAGCGGCTTCAAAGCTGCTATGATGAACTCGGCCGGATCTCCGGTATCATTTCTGACCTGGAAAAACTGCGCCAGATCGAGGCTTCCAATATGGTTCTGGAGAAAGAACCAGTTGACCTTTTAGAATTGGCTCAGGCAGTAAAAACTGCTTTTGAACCGGAACTGGCAAAAAAGAAACTCACCTGCATGGTAACAGGTGAGTCTGCTATTATCTCCGGAGACCAGAGACGGCTCCACCAGGTGATCTTCAACCTGGTATCCAATGCTGTTAAATATTCTACCGAAAGCGGTCAGATCCTGATAGATATCCACAATTCAGGCAAAAACGTGCAGCTGACCGTCAAAGATCAGGGCATCGGTATCGCTAAAGAAGACATTCCTCTGATCTTTGAACGCTTCTACCGTACCGACCGCTCCCGCAACCGCAAAACCGGCGGCGCAGGTATTGGTCTGACCATTGTAAAAGCCATTGTGCTGGCACATGGTGGAAATATTTCTGTGGAAAGTGTAAAAGGCTGCGGAAGCTGCTTTATGGTGGTATTACCGAAAAAATAAATCCCGCTTTTATTTATCCTAACACTGATGTTCCCCACAGTGATGTTCTCCGCAGGAATGTCCCGCTCCATGCTCATGATGAGTGCAGTGCACATCCGGGTTATAGTCTAATTTTCCTTCTGCATATGCTTTTATTTGTCTGGCGGAGCTGTCGGCCCTTTTACAGCTGCCGGTGCAGCAAAAAGCCGCCGGAAAAAGCTTTTACACTTCTTCCGGCGGCTCTTATTTATAACCTTATGACCTTATTTAGTTGACCAGCTCCCGCTCCCTGTTTCATATTAACCTTCAATAGAAACATACTTCTTCTGCTCTACTGCCGGCTTTGCTTCCTTCTTCGGAACGAACAACTTCAGGATACCATGTTTGAACTCACCCTTGATATCTTCTTCTGTGATGTCTTCGCCTACATAGAAGCTTCTCTCACAGGATCCTGCGTAACGCTCTTTACGAATGTAACGGCCAGATTTCTTATCCTGTTCGTCTTTATCAAGTCCCTTGGCTGCACTGATGGTCATATAACCATTCTCCAGGGATACCTTGATCTCATCTTTTGTAAATCCAGGCAGATCCATTTCCAGCTCATAACCGCCTTCGGTTTCCTTGATATCAGTCTTCATCAGGTTTTTACCTCTGCGGCCGTACAGCTTCTTTTCTACATTGCTTTCTGTGTTATCATCAAAAAATGGAAAATCCTTCATAAAGTTATCAAATAAATCTTCTCCAAAAATACTAGGCATTAACATAAGTCATCTCTCCTTTTCCTATACTCTCTATGTTTTATTTTACTTGTTATCTTCTGGAACCGGGGATGTCTGGAAACTTCCCGGAACCTTTGGCATCTTACTTCTTTGCCTCTTTGTTCCTTTCTGTTTCCCTTCCTTTGTTCTAGCTGTAATATAACACTTATTATTAGCACTGTCAAGAGGTGAGTGCTAAAATTTTTATTAAAATATTTGCAACCCTTGATTTTACTTGGGTTGCAAGGTTTATGAACTTTTTGTGAAATCTTATTTTTACGTCTACTGTACCATTTTTGTACCATTTTTTTCGAACTTTGAAAACTCAAGTTTGACATCCGTCTTATTATTCAAGTGATTATACACATCCATTGTTACATCACTATGAGCGTGCCCCATGACATATTGAGTCGCTTTCACATTGACACCGGCTCTCGCCATATTAGTACATCCGGTATGACGCATGACATGAGATGAAAACTGTTCTATGGTCTGTGTTCCGTCCGTACAAGAATTATAATTCCTTACAATATTATATAGTACGTTGTTCAAAGCACTCGGCATCATTGGTCTTCCATTTTTGGTAAGAAAGACGAAATCAGTTACACCTTCGATTTCAAACGTACAAAATATGCCAGCTTGAAAATTCTGCTTCCTTTGTTCACGGAAAGCATCGCACGCCCTGTCTGTTAGTGGTATTGTTCGTATTCCCGCTTTTGTTTTAGGCTTTTTAATACGAAACATACAGCCATTCCCATCCTTATAGTTCTTATATGTCAGCTGATGATCTATACGCAATTCTTTGTTTTTGAAATCAATATCATTAAATGTTATCCCGATCAGTTCCCCGCATCGAAGAGCCGTCTCAGACATTATCGTTATCAGCGGAATGTACTTTCTATATATCTTGCTCCCATTCATGAAGTTTAAAAGTCTTTCCTGTTCTGATAGATCTAACGCTTCTTTTTTCTTTGACTCTTCTCCATATTCGGATGACAACGCATTTTTTGAAGGATTTTTACGAATAATATCATCATCTACTGCCATCTCCAACGCCGGAAATATCATCAGATGTATGTACTTTATTGTGTTATGTGCGTACTTATCATTCGACATACCAGAATATAAACTCATAATATGAGATGCTCGCAAATTAACAACCTTAATATTTCCTATCGTATCTCGAACATGGATGTTCCACATGTTTTGATAATTGATTTTTGTCCCATCGTCAATGACAATGATACCAAGATACCTTTCAAACAGAGTGTTTAAGGTTAGATTCTTTGTTGAAGCATCCGTAAGAATATTATCATCAATGTCTTTTGCTATGGCTTTCTCTTTACGTCTCAATTCTGGTAAATCATTCGCATATACAGATGTTCTTTTACCAGTGTATGCGTCTGTATACCTATAAAGATAGATTCCATCATTTCTTTGTGATTCTCCTGTGTGTAATTTTCTTCCTTTTGAATCTTTTCTGCTTGTTGCTGCCATAATTGTTCCTCCATAAGTCTCACCTTGTAAGCTATTAGGAACAATTCGACAAATTTCATCAGCCATATTATATCAAATATTATTCCTAATATCCATCGTTTATTCAGCAATAGAGTCCAAATATTTCTGAACTTTATTAACCGAATATAGAACTCGCCGACCTATGAAAATCCTTGCTTCTGCTTGCTCTCCTATCTTTCGAGCAGTTGCACATCCACAAGATAATATGGCAGACAATTTTTCTATATCTACAGCAATAACATCTGGGTCATTTCGATTGAATGTTTTATTCATAAATCTTCCTCCAAATCTATTCTAGGTTTGAGAAAAGAATAAACGCTTCAGTCGTAACCCGCGTACTGAAAAAAAGAAGAGGGAATGTTCTTCGCACGCCCTCTTCCAATAATCACCCTTCTTCAATTACATCGCCCGTAGAATCCAAAAGAACCGAGTTGCGGGCTTTGCGATAGATGGTTTGTCCCTGAATTGTTTTACCGGAACTGTCTTTGATTGGGTTTCCACTTGAGTCCTCAATATTATCCAAGAACACGAACTCATTAGGATATCCTGCGAAAGCCGTTCCGGTAATAATTGTACCATCTGCTTTGTGTGCGGTATAACCTTTCAACAAAGCTTCTTCCGTAACAGTATCGCCGGTAAGGTCGATCAAAACTTTATTGCCGAATACGACTTTATTCGCAGCCATTTGACAAAACCTCCTTATCCGATCGTAACGGTCTTCCCTCCGGCAGAGTTGTCGGTTTCTACATATGGGATTGCCTTAACTGTAACCTGAGATAAGCAGTTGTACTCTTCATCGGGCATGATCGTCTGAGCTTCTTTGGACGGTGTTACTTCCTTGCTCTGTGGCTTCATATCCTCAGAACCAGACATGGCACCCTCAACGCCAAGAATCGTCACACCCTCACGAATGTTAGTAGCAATAAGCTTTGCCTGTTCGGTGGCGTCAATAGACACCTTACCAGAGCCATCATGATAGCCTTGCGGTACTGTATATTCTCCAGCCACAGTTGAGATGATACCCTTGACAGCGCCGTTGTTCTTCATAGTACCTGTAAGCTTACTTCCACGGGCGTGCGCAGTCTTTCCTACGAGAATCTCAGCGACAGCCGCGGTATCTTCGGAAGTATCGCTGTCGAATGTACAGGTACCCGTGATCTTTGCACCACTCTTATCATGAGCAGTAATACCTTTGAGGACCTTATCTGCACTGACGGAATCGCCAGTAAGATCGATAAGGACATCCCCCCCGTAAATGACTTTGTTTACATTCATATTTGGCATAATATTTAGTCCTCCATGACACTTTCATTATTTTTCTTTATCAGCAGTCTTGTTGTACTGGGATGTACTGATTCCAAGGATAACACCAAGGAAAGTATCAACCGCAGTGATGGTTCCGACTACCTGCTCTCCATACGGGAGACCCCAGATTCCAGCCAGTGCAAAATATAATGTACCAGCAGCCGGAAGCAGATACATAGCAATCCACTTAAGGATGTCGTATGTCTTGTTACTCATGCTCATTGTGCTCTTCCTCCTTCTCTATAAATTTATGAATCGGGAGTTTGTCCACCTCCTGCATAATTCGCTTTGCTGAACCATTCCCGCCCATACGTTCGTAGGGTTCATAGAGATACACTCTCAGATTCTCATATTCATCTTGGGTTACACACCCACGGTCAATATACGACATTCCAAGATACATGATCCTGTCATGTGCCAATCCAATAAGCATCTCTGTTTTTACATCTTTTTGCTCGCTTTTCTTTTGCAAATAGGCCCACAGCCCAGAAGATGCAAGAACTGAGCTAAAGATCGTAAGTACAACCTGAAACCATGGTTCCATCGTTTTCCTCCTTCTTTATGTGCAATCATGCAGACCTATCAGAAACAATCAGCTTCTTGTTGACTATTGTGATTTCCTTACTAAATAGGTCTTCGTAAAGCTGTATTAAATTCTTTCGTTGTTCTCTGGATAAGAGTTTATAATGTCCTCCCATCCAACCGCGAAACATATTTTCGACATTGTCGTAATCCGCTTCTTCATTTTCAACCTTAACGGCAAGTTTCTTGAGTTTTCTACGCATTGCGGTAACTCGATCCGGGTTTATTCGTTTGATGACTTTACCTGTATCCGTAAGTGTGTACTTGATTTGCAAGAATTTGTATTTGCTCGAAATCTTAACGATTCTGGTTTTCTTACGATTGATATGGATTCCAAGTTCGGCTGCTATTTTACAGACGTTTTCGAGCAAGTTTTCAAGCTCTTCTTTACTGGGATTCATGATGTACCAATCGTCCATATACCTTCCATAAAATTTCTGCTGACGCACATACTTGACGTAATTGTCAATCGGATATGGATAATAAATTCCAATGACTTGTGAAAGTTGATCCCCAATATTGACGGACTTCTCCATCCGCTTTTCGCCAGTGAGCTTCTCTTTTGGAATATTCCGATACTCCAGTTTATTGAAAGTATCGATCATACAGGTCTCGTATTCCTCGTCAGACATATACGAAACATCGATCTGGAAACCCTTAAATATCAACGTTAAAAGCCAGTCAATAAACTCATCATCATTGAACAGCTTCAACAATTCTCGTTTAGCAATCTCATGGATAATATTGTCATAGAACTTTGAAAAGTCACCGAATAGAATATAACCGTCATTTCCGTATAATTGGTAGTATTTGTGGAGATGGATTTCAAATATGTACCGCAGGAAATTCATCATGAATTTTTGCGTCGATTCTTTCCACTTGCTGCTCTTTACGGAGACCTTATAAGCCCTATATAAGTTATTGGCGTCACAGACAATCTCCTCGTAGTTCATAACCTATTCACCGTTATAACAATACTTACCGTAGTAAATTGTATTAGGCTTTATTATTTATCCTTGTGGAACGGATAGCATCTCCTTCTTCGTTGGTTAATCGAAGAATCCGGACGAACTCCATTAGAGTTCGAAGCGTTGTTGTAGTTCGTATTGCCATTGTTGTTCACATTGGCAAAGTTAGCCGAAGAAACGACGCAATTCTTTAGATGTTACCCTTTTCTAACCGCGACTTAATCGCCATGTCTCTTTGACGCCACCTTTTTATCAATCCGATTTCTCGGTCGATAGCTTTAACATACCGGTTGTATAAATTCAGATCTACATCAAATATTTCAACAACCCGCTGCAACTCATTGACGAGCTGCTCGCAATTTACAATGGCCGCATTCTGGTAATCTCTTCTGGTCTCGTACTCGTGCATTGTCCGTGGGTAAATGGTGTTTGCCGCTCTAACATTGCTCGTTATCAAGGAAGCACATTGGTTTATTTTCGATTTGAAACTCCGCATCAGTTCTCTATACTTAGCAAAATTTTCTTCCGAAATTTCTCCATACGCATACTTCTTTCGAACAAAGCTGTCCACATCCTTAACACCAAATCCCCTCTGCATAAGGAGTATCAGCATATCATGCAACTCGATCGAGTACGTAATCGCTTCGAATTTTGACTCTTTCCTGTCGCCTAACAGAACGCTCATTCGTAATCTTTACCGGTGATCTCAGCGAACTCCTCTTTGGTGATCCAGCCCATCTTCACCGCATTACGAACCTTTGTCTCATTCCACATTTTCATGCGGTACCAAAGCTTTACTTTACTGTAATTCTTGCTATGTTCCATGGTGATCCTCCTTCTTAAAGCTCTATATTGGACATCATTGCAATGTAGGCGATGTCAGACTGCATTTTGGTTCTGGCAAATTCCTCCTCAGAAATATCTCTAAGGACAAACCAGTATTCCCCAGGAATCTGCTCAACGATCTGAACCAGTTCCATGTTAGGATGAACAGTCTCGGTTGTTCCGTCGCTGATAGTAACCGGAGAGCAGTTATCTGCAAATACAGATTCCTCGATCGTTTCCGTAGAAATGAAATTGTTTCCGTTCAGCTTAAGATTGGAAATCTCAGTCCCGTCACCGAGGGTAATTTTATAGATTTTCTCTTCCATGATTAGAAGCTCCTTTCAAAAATATAAACGGGGCACAAGGCCCCGCGATTTTAATTAACCAACCGGGAAGACCGGACGAACTCCATAAGAGCTCGAAGCGGCGTCGCAGTTCGCATTGCCACCGTTGCCCACAAGGGCAAAGTAAGCCGAAGAAACGACATCTCTTAACCACTGTGCATGAGATCTGTCTGTAATAAATCTCGGGCATACCATAAACAATGCCAGCTGAGTTTTGCTAGGGGTGTAAATATTCGGAATCGTATTTCCATCAGATGCATTGCCGAAATGAATATGGCCATACATCATAATTTCACTAGGAAGTTCAATGCTGGAATCAAACCATGCTCCTCCAGACTGTTTTCCATTAGCAACTGCATTGCATAAATGTTCTCTGTGAGTAAGAACAGAACCCTGGAAAGCTGCATTGACGATTGTCTTTGCGTTCGCCAGGTTCTTTTTATACATCTCAGAACCAACGTATCCACCGGTTGTAATATTGGTAGTATTCATCTGTGCATTGTAAAGCGCTTCATCCGGCATAATCACAAGATGATGGCTGGTAAATGCAGTGTCACCGCAGTTGTACCAGTAATCCATATCAACGATACGCCAGATACGGCCTCCGATACTCCAATAATCGCCAAGGAACATTCCTTTAAAGGAACCGTCCTTAATAGCAGCTTTCTGTACCGCTGTCAGAGCGGTTCCAAGGTTCTTACCTCTGAAAAGAACTCGGCGAAGCTCTACTGGAGCGAAGCTGTCCAGCATAGCAAAGAGCGCATCTTCAGCAGCGATAGCCTTGTTTCCTTCCGTAGTCCCAATAAGAAGTTTGTTGCCGGATACTAATGCATTCACCTGTGTAAGCTCGGAAAGATTTACTCCTCCGATAAAATCTTTGGAACTTAAAAGACCGATTAACGCTTTTGCTAAAGCATCTGCTGCGATGGTCTTTGTTCCGTTAGGTCCATCAAGCAGAAAAATATTACTTGCCGCTAATGCCTGGACCTTTTCGTAGTCTGTGATTTTCATTTAATGAATCCTCCTTTATTTGATGACAAAAATAGCCCGACCTTCAATAACATCGCCATTGCTGTCACGGAGAAGATCACTGGAATATGTACGTCCAATGACCGTATCCAAATTGCTGTCAGTAATGGATGCATCCGAAGAATCGAGCACGTCTCCATAAGTACGGTATCCATTGTCGTAAAGCTTCTGATATACCGTGTATTCGTTTTCAAGGTTGGAACTGAACTGATTAAGAATATCTACCTGCTTCTGTAATTCCAGAAGTTTTTTCGCAAGACTCGCTGCCGTATTGCTGTCCAGCAGTGCCTGTAACTGCTCAAACCAACCACGAAATTCTGTTTCTGATTTCTGTTTCCAGTCAGCCATTTCAGCAGTATTGGTGCTTGTGTATTCGTTGAACCACGCCTCCCATTTTTCTTTCCAATAGGTACTTGTGGCTTCCATATCTGCTGTGTGCTCCGAGTACCAAAGGTTCCACTGAGCTTCCCATGCCAAATATGCTGACTGAATCTCCTCGGTCTGTGCCAGGAACCAGGTAGACCACTGCTCTTTCCAAAACTTATTTGTTTCTTCCATATCAGTAGTCTGCTTTTCGTAGAACTCTTTCCACTGGTCCTGCCATTGAGCAATCAAATCATCGATTTCAACCTTGTCCAATGGAGCAGTTACGAATGGACACTCTGAAGTTCCAACGCAGTTCGTGATGTTTGCCTGTCGAATAGAAGTAACTCCGGCGCCGACATAAATATACGCCAGCGGATATTGCCAGCGATCATTTGTCTTCACCATCGTAGGTTTCGTTGGATTCGATGCTGGGGTTCCTTTAATGATTTTGATGTCATTTGCTCTGACGGCCTCTCTCGAATCCACTTCAAGCACAACTGCATCATATCGGTTCAGCAGAATCTCGGACTGTGGAACTACTAACGGTAACAGAGCGTCATTCAGCGTCCAAGTGTGATTGAACCAGGCTCGTCCGACACCAACGTTGATAATCATTGCTTCCGATTCTTTTACAACCATTGCAGTTCCGACATGCTGCAATATTCCGTCCTGAATGATTCCATCGAAAATGCTGGACATCTGAATAGCATCGTAGCGCCGATCTCCTTCTTTTGAATTATAAAATCCAAATGTTACACTCACTTCTTCATCACGCTCCTTCCTGTTCTATAGTCTTAAAAGTCGGATAGACGGAATAACCGTCCTTATCTTCTGAACGAACAATTTCAAGAATACGAGCTTTTGTCTCGTGTCCGTATTCGTTCGCAATCTGTACAATGTCCCCGTTAAAGAAATCTTTTCCATACTGGAACATGATAGTTGTTTCTGTTTCTCCCTCGAATGAGGTAATGCTCACATTTTCAGCAAGCTTTTCTTTTCCTCTTTGCTGCAACTGTGCCATATACTCGGCATCGGTCAACGCATCATCGCTTCCAACATTTGAAGAAATATCACGAGCGTCCGTGAACAATTCTCTGCGATTCAAACCAGAGCCACCACCAACCGTAGTATATCTTCGATCGGCGCCCTCACCTTCTCCACCAACCAAGGTCACTGTCTTCAACGAAGCTTTAGATTCGATGTAGTTACTATTGATGATATTCTCAAATTTCGGAGAGAATATAACGTAGGGATTCTCTGTCTGATCGTATGATCTGTCGGAACCGGCATACAGCTCAAAGACAAACTGCTTTTCATCATTCAGCGTAATCTTGAAACCGATACCCTGCTCCTCGCAAATTTTCTGGATGACATCATACAGGTTATCTCCCGTGTACTGAGCTTCCAGTTTCAACTTTGTAATTGCTGGATCGGTTGATTCTTTGAAAATAAAGTTTGGAATTTTTCGATTGCTGTCTGACGGAGAAATTACATTCTCGTTGAGCAGTGTTTTTATTCCATTTTGAAGATTTCCGCTTAATAGTTTCTGTCCCCAGACGATTCGCCTGTCGAGGATAGATTCTAATGAACGCCCAGTAACCGTTACATGGTTACCGTCTTCGGTATCTGAAGTAATCTGGATTTTCTCCACGATCATCACATGTTCAGATTCCTTGCTCTGCAAATAGTAATCCTGTTTGATGTAGTCAAGAAGACCCTCTCGCATTGCTTCATACAGTTCAAAGTCACCGTAAGCGTAATACCGATCTGTCCAGATGAAGGACTCGTACGTATCCACAATAGAGACAGCATCTAGGTTGGTGTTTAAAATTGTCACATCCATAGTGCTTATACCCCCTCGTAGACTATACGGTTCTCAATCTTAAACTGTAAATTTGTACTTCCGTACTCAGCCGTATAAGCAAAGATGTTGTCGCCCTTCGCAAGCTGGAACCAATCAGCGTTTTTATCCAGGCAGTTCAAGATGTTTGTAGTCTTTCCGTTCCTAAGAAGCGTAATCGACTTGTTTCCTTTTACGGTGCAGATAATGATTTCATCACCTGCTATAATTCCAGAGCCAGTGAATTTCTCCAATTTATCGGTATCGATCCGCATCACTTCACGAGTACCGGTATTGTAGATCGTAATATTGCTGGCTTCACCGATTGCGTGAATCGTAATAGTCACTCCGATTTCAGCGTCGCCATTGTATACAACCACCTGCTCTGTTTCATTTTTGATTTCTCCCATTTCTAGTAACGGGTCCTTAAGAGATTCATTACTGAAAGGAAACTCGAACAGTGCCTCTACACCATAGAAGATGGTTGTGTTGATTCCGTCTTTTCCGGCAGAGTAAAAGAAAGGATTCGGACACACGATTGAGATATCCGAACCCTCGTCTTTACTGAAGATTGTTGGGTCGTTTGATTCGACATACCCTTCAATCTCTGCCTGCCTATTATCGGTTTCGATAAGCATTGTGAGCTTCTTTTTAATAGGAAAATACTTGTATGAAAGCTGTCTTACGTCTTCAATGGAATCCTTCCACATATACGCAAGAGAAATAACAATGTTTCGGCTCGGCATCCTTGAAGAATTGAACAGACTTCCATCGTTTGTAGCGATTTCCGTCGTATTGATGTTCGCTTTTCCTGGTCCCAAGCCAGTTACAGACTTGATGATGAAACCGGATTCCTCCGGTCTCGCCAAATCAAGTCGGATACTATCGCCAAGATAGTTCGTAAACGTGACTGCTCGAATCAAGTTTCCACCATCCTTTCCATCGCCGAGAACTGATTCTTCGTCTGCCGATAAATCTCTGTTCTCGACAGTGCCTTAGGCGAATAGTTATTCTGTGTAAAGTTATAAGAGTTACCTGTATTCGGATTAGTATCTTCATTTTGAAGATTCCGTCCACGAGCTGCTGCAATTCCTGTGCTGACGGTTAAAGCCTGCGATCTACTGAACAGCGTATTCAGTCGATGACTCTTCTCTTCAACGTCTGACAGATCCAGAATCGGTCGAATCGTAGGCTGACCATCAACACCGTTGTCGATCATATCCTTAACCTTTGCGATTGCATTTCCGAGACCTGTTTTTGCCGAATCAGCCATTTCAGCACTGGCATTATATGCCTTCACCGCATAAGTTCCGATGGCATTAACGAATCCCAATCCAAAGAAATCACCGATGTGGTATCCTACTCTGGAAGGTGAATGCTCGTCCAGTTCGTCTTCTGCTGCTTCTGCCGCAGCCCTTGCCATTGCTCTGGCTTTAGCTTCCGCGCGGTACGTATTCTCACTGATTCCATCAGCAAATCCCTCCACCAAGTAAGTACCAGCCTGTTTAAACTGATCATGATAATCCCGGATAGCTGTTACAGAAGCATTAAGATTGCCAGTGAAAGCTGTTTTTACTTCTTCGGCTTTTTCCTTAACACCAGCGATGAACTTAATCATGCACTGCATTCCTGCATTTTGAAATTCCGGATACTTGTTCGCGATAGCTGTAAGGCATGAACTTAAGATGTTTACAAACGCATTTCTGGTTTCGTAATCTTTCGATTTAACTCCAGCAATAAGCTTGATCATGAGGTTCGCACCCGCAGTATTGAACTGAGTCTGCTTATTATTGATTGCAGTGATGCAACCGCTAATAATGTTGGTAATTGCAGTTTTGGTATTTCCGTCCTGAGATTTAATTCCGCTGATAAATTTTGTCATCAACGTAGAGCCAGCAGTATTGAACTGGGTTTGATAGTTCGTAAGAGTCGTAAGTACAGCCTGCATCATGGTCGTAAACGTAGATGTCAGATTACCTTTCTGAGCATTAGCCGCATTGATGAATGTCGTCAGCATAGAGGTCGCGGCGGATGTCACTCTTCCGCTCGCATCTGTAAACGCATTGATGAAACCGTCGATACCGTTGTTTCCAAGCTGAATCAGTGCTGTGCTAAAACCACTCATACCACTCGTATCTAATTCCGCCATTCCTTTAGCCATTTCAACAAGTCGATTCACCTGGGTAATCACACTTGACATGATTCCGGTATCGATTCCAGAAATAGAATCCGAATAACTCTTAATTCCACTTCCGAACTGAACCAGACTATCACCAAAACTACCAAGATCGTTGTCACCGGTAAACCAGCTTACAAGTCCTCCGGTATTTGGAATGGTGTTGGCAAGCTCCACTAGGGCTTTACCAGCTGTTGCTGAGTTCGTAATAGCCGCGGAGTCCATACCCATAATAGCTTCAGAATATGCCTTCATAGCTTCACCGAACGGTACAAGTTTCTCACCGAAAGTATCAACATCGTTGTTTCCAGTAAAGAATGCTACAACGCCACCTGTATTGGGAACAGTATCAGCAAGCTCGACTAAAGCCTTGCCCGCCGTTGCAGAATTGACGATTGCATCGGCTTCCAGTCCACGAACCGCATCGCCAAATGCTTTCATTGCTTCGCCAAATGGTACAAGCTGTTTTCCAAACTCACCCATATCGTTTTCACCAGCAAAGAATCCTACGACACCACCAGAATTTGGAATGGTTGTTGCCATCTCTGCCATGGCCTTGCCAGCGATTGCCGCTTCTGTAACGGCATTTGCATCGAGTCCAGTAATTGCATCCCCGAACTGTCTCATAGCTTCGCCAAATGGTACAAGCTGCTTTCCAAAGGCAGTCATGTCATTTTCTCCTGCGAAGAAAGACACTAATCCGCCTGTATTTGGAATTGTGGCTGCCATTTCAGCTAATGCTTTGCCAGCTGTCGCCGCATTTGCCACGATTTCCCCGTCCATGTTTCCGATAGCTAACGAGAAATCCCTCATAGCTTCGCCAAACGGTACAAGTTCCTCTCCGAACTTAGATAAAGACGATCCTCCTGTAAGCCAAGAAGTCAATCCCTGTAAAATATCAGCCGCTGTCAGAATAAGCACAGTCTCGGCTAATGCCTTTACTCCGTCCATCATAGATGGCTGAATCTGACTAGCTCCCTGTAAAAACGGCTGAACATTATTCATAAAAGTGGATAAATCAGCTCCAATTTGCGGGAACTGACTCGACACACCGCTCATAAATCCGCCGACGATTCCACCAACGAACTGACCGATTGCCGTTCCGATTCCCTGTAAAAGCTTTCCACCTTCTCCGATAAGCCAAGAAAGTCCTGGAAGTTTCGATAAGAGTCCGACGGCTGCAAGCACTAACGCCATCTCAGCAACAACCGCACCCATACCAAGGATTCCAACCATTGCTCCTGGAACAAGCGATGCTGTTGCACTAAGAGCAAGCATAATAGCTGATAACAGACCGATTCCGGCAATTCCTTTTAGCAAAGCTCCAGTATCGATTCCTCTCAGTGCATCGACGATACCAGCGAAAAATGCTACGAGTACATCGACACCAGCTTTAATCAGTGACGGCAGATTACTAGCAATACCATCTAAAATTCCAATAAGGAATTTGAAAGCTAGATCTACAATTTGAGGCGTATAAGTAACCAGAGCCGCTAATACACCAACCACTAATTGTAAAGCTCCGTCTGCCAGCTGCGGTACACAGGATACGAAAACATCGATCAGCGTTAAGACAACTGCCTTTACAGCTTCACCAATAGCTGGCGCTCCGGCAGCAATAACTTTGCAGATTGCGATAATTCCTTCTCCGACTTTTGTAAGAACGGCCGGAATTAAGCCAGCGATACCAGTAACGATAACTGTCAGTGCTGCTACGATTGCAGTCGCTCCAGCGGCACCAGCAGTTGCCAGCGCTGTGAATCCGATAGCAAGTGCCGAAAGTCCTGTGCCAGCTGCAAGTAAACCCGCTCCGATTGTAAGAACCCCAACACCAATCAATGCAAACGCTCCCGATAATGCCAGAATAGTCGGAACCAATGGTGTAAGTACCGCGCCTGCTACGCCGATAATTGTGAATGCTCCGGCAATAGAAATAAGTCCTTTCGCAATCGCTTCCCATGATAACGCTCCCAAAATACTGAGTACCGGCGCAAGAACAGCTAAGGCTCCGGACGCAACCAACAATGCTGCTGATCCACCAAGCGTACCTTTCATGAAATTGAGACTGATAGCCAACTCAGCTAAGGCCCCACCCATGACGGTAAGACCTCTACCGATCTCTTCCCACTGCATACCTCCGAATTTACTCATACAGTTTGCAATGGTTTCAAGTGCGCCGCCGACGATAACGAGCCCAGTTCCAATACCGATCATGTTCTTCGGCATCAGATTAACAGCAATAGCTACCTCTGCAAGTGCGCCGCCTATAGCAGTTAAACCTCTGCCGATTTCATCCCACTGTAATTGACCAAAATCTTTTACAGCGGAAGCAAAGATTTTCATTGCAGCGCCAATAGCAATTAAGGCTACGCCAGTAGACATTACGTGTTTTGCATTTCCAGCCAAATTCGTAAAGACAGCAAGTTCGGCAAGTAATCCACCAATTCCAGCTAATCCTTTTCCAATCTCGCTCCACTCCATCTGACCAAAGTCTTTGCAAGCGGACGCCAAAACCTTCATTGCTGCCGACAGAATAACGATTCCAGTTGCAGTGCTGATCATTTTCCCGTTGAATTTTGCAACTCTAAGGAATACAGCAATCTCAGCAAATAATACTCCTACTCCTGTTAATCCACGTCCGAGTTCATCCCACTGTAATTTCGATAAATCCTCACATGCTGAAGCCAGAATTTTGATAGCCGCTCCAAATATAATTAAGCTGGTAGCGCCTTTCATAACCTGCTTCTGACTGCTTGCCATGGCTTTAGATGATGCAACAACAATAGTCGTAAGACCAGCAATTCCAACCAACCCTCTTGCAAGTTCACCCCAATCAAGGTCTGAAACCTTCTTCAAAGCTCCTGCCAAAATGGATACTGCAACTGACATAGCAATCATTGCGGTACATGCTTTAGATACTTTTCCCGTATCACTACTGATTTTATTGAAAATCGCCATCGCTCCAAGTAAATTAGCAAAGAGTACAGTAATTGCTCCAAGAGAAGCTGATAGTTTATCACTATCGATCAGGGAAATTGCAACGATAGAACCTGCAAGCAAAGCGATTGCTGCTCCAATTTTAAGTAGCGTTCCAGCTTTAAGATTTGTCTGATATGCCTCAAAGCAGCCTCTGACCCCGTCAAGAATTCCAGTTACTCCTTCGAGAACGCCATTTAACCCCTCAAGAGGTTCGGTTACACTCTTTAAGAATTTAGAAACTGATAAAGCAATTCCACCGACAGCAATGTTGTTAAGAATGTCAAGAACTCCGCTGAAATCTGCATTTCCAAGTTTCTCGGCAAGTGTTCCCATCATAGTCCCGACTGCATCGGCAATACCGCCAGCAATTACCTTTACAGCTGTCCACAATGCTTCCATGACTTTGAGAAATTTACATTTTTCCAGTGCTTCTCCCATCATCTCAAAAGCAACAATGACTCCGCTCTTCATTTTTCCAGCACCATCACCAATCTGAGCCATGCGATCATGTACTCGTTCAAGGAATGAGTGGAATAATTCAAATCCAGGGAAATCGAACTTCTCCCCTGCGGCTTTTCCAAATTCTTTTACTTTTTCTCCGGCAGTTTTAACAAACGTAATAACTGTCTTTACGATATCAACAACAGTCGAAACTGCTTTACCAAAGATATCTGTCTTCTTTACAGTTTCATCAAGCTTAACGAGATACTCACCGAAGCTTCCGGTAAGTGATAACACCCCGTTTCCAGCCGGTAAGAAAAGACCAATCAATTCGCCGACACCACCAGCAACAGCTTTGAAAGCTTGTCCGACGATATCAAGCACTGCAAATACGCCCTTAAACGTATTCTTTAGATTCTTTGAACTCTCTTCCCCCATTTTGAATTTTGCTGTCAGATCACGGATACGTTCTGTGATTTCGGCTAACTGTTTTCCAGTCATTGGCGGAAAGATTTCGTTAAATGCCTCCCGAACAGGCTTAGCAACGCTAACCAGTCCCTCGAAAACATTCTTTACTGCTTCGATCATCATGGTTCGACCACCAAGGTCTTTCCAATCCTGAAGCATTTTATTTCTTGCATCGGCAGAAGCATTGATTACGGCACTGAACGTATCACTCACTTCCGTAAGTAATTCCTTCGCCTCTTCAAAGTCGCCGACGATAATTTCCCAGCTTTGTGTCCATCCGGACTGGGCAGCCTCTTTCAATGTGTCGAATAACTGGGTAAAAGTTTTTACTTTTGTCGCAGCATCATTCGCGGTCTTACCCATCTCAATGATGGATTTGATCTGATCATCGGTGTATCCCATGGTTCGAAGCTGATCTTCGTTGAGATCGCCTGTAAATTTTGCCAAAGTTTCAGTCAAGATGTCAGAGGTAAGCCATCCTTTACTAAGGGTCTCTCTGAATGAGCCCTCATCTTTGATCATCTCATCAATGGCAATTCCATGAACTTTAGCCGTTTCTTTCAGCGCATCCTGGAATACCTGACCACCCATACCAGCGTTTACTACTGAGTTCCAGTCCTGTAATTTTACTGTTCCTGCCGCTAATGCTTGTGAAAGCTGATACATAGCGGTACTTGCCTGCTGAGAGTTGGAACCTGATACGGCTGCAAGGTTCGCAATACCCTTGATAGCGGCTACAGATGTGTCCAAATCTACGCCAGCCGCAGTGAACGTACCAATGTTACGGGTCATTTCCGTAAAATTGTAAATGGTCATATCTGCATAATGGTTTAGTTCATCCAACGCATTGTTTACCTGATCAAGCGTTGTGCCTTTTGAAGAGGTATTTGCAAGGATTGTCTGAACGGCATTGATCTGGGTCTCATACTCCTCAAAACCGGTTTTAATCGGATCGATGGTAAAAGCGGAGACAAGATTTTTTCCAGCAGCAAGTGCAGAGTTGGTAATGTTCTGCAAAGCTGTAATCGCCATCACTTCCAATGCCGAAAATCGCACTCGCACAGTCTCAACTGCATTACTCAGCGGTGACATATTCCCACTGCATTTATTTGCGGCATCGTTTACGGTTTCTAAGCCTTTTGCTGCCCCTTCGAGGTTAAGACTCTTCTTCAACTTATCGAGGCTTGATAAACTGGTCTGAATATTTTGCTCAAACTGTTTGTTATCAAACCGCATTTCGACGACACGTTCGTCAACGGTTGTACTCATAGCTTAGTAACCTCCTTCCATGCCGCATCTGCAATTTTGTCAAAAATAGGCTGGATAGCAGGATTGATGTAGTCTCGCCCCTGTACCCAGCCGCCGTTTCTTGTTGCGTGTCCGTATTGCAAAATGACTGCAATAGGGACTCCATTTTGAATATTTGTGTTATAAAAGCTGATTGACACGGAACCTTGCTTCTGCTCGATCTTGTAGTGCCACGAATTTGCTGTCTGTCCTGTATCAACTGGTGTTGCAGACGCAAGGGCGGCTACGCCCTCTCGACCATACTTATCGAGGTCACCGAGACGAACCGATTCCTTTGCTCGCTCTAAGAATCGAGTCAGCTTAGAAAAATCACCCTTTTGTCTGAACGTGATCATATGAATCTCCTACTTTGCTAAGTAAGCACTGGATGAGAAGCCAGTATACTGCACACCATCAAGTACAAACTGGATGTACAGCCACTTAACTCCGTTTGCCATTGTGTAGTAGCCATAGCATTTAACCTTAGTGCCAGCCGGGATTTTACAAATAGCTTTCTTATTGGTTCCGGCATCATTACGGCAATAAAGAACTGCCGTTGTTTTATATTCACCAGCACAGGTTTTGTTAAACTGCTTGGCAGAACAGGTAGCCACCACTTTCTTTGAAACTGACTGGTTCTGATCCTGTTTGGTGTTGGACGGTGTTACCGCCGATCCATTCAGAATCTGATTAACCATGTTCTGAACTTCAGAGTAGCTGTATCCGTACTCAGTAAGCAATTTCTTACGATTCTCGCCGCTTCCCCACAGTCCAACGATAACCTCATGAGCGATGGTTTTGATGTCTTTACCCTTGCTTAATCCAGGAGCGGCAACAGTATTGTCGTCGTACTTTGGTGTGATGAAGCCGCGGATAAATTTTCCGTTAATAGACAGCGTTCTCTTCTTGACCGCATTACTGTAGTTGCCCTCTTCGATAACCATGTAACCGGATTCCTTATGCACCTCGATTACGGTACCGACATGATCCGGATTGCCAGAGTTGTCACCGAATCCGTTATCCTGCCAGTCATACAAAATCGCATCTCCAGGACTCGGAACATAAGCATCGTTCTCCTGCCAACATCCCATTTTCTTTGCCGCTTCAATGAGGTAATAGCAGGAAATTTCCATAGGCATAATGCTCTCATATCGGAGAGCTGCCGCTAATGCAGACCAGGTGCAAGCGCACCAAGCCCAGTCATAGCGCATACGAATGCCACGAGGAAATTTGCCGGCGCAGATCTTCTCAAAGAAGTCGTTATACAAATCGATAATACTTTTGTGTGAACCGTTCGATTCTTTCTTTCCTTCCCAGGATTTGACAAGATTTACAACGGCCTGCCTTGATTTCGCCATTTTAATCACTATCCTTTCGAATTAAATTTCTTTTTGTTTGCGGCGTTTACTTCCGCATGATGTCTGTATAAATCTCGTTTGCTCCTCTTCTTCGGGGGCTTATTTTCCGCATTGCAAATCCGGATAAGCATTAACAAACGATTCAAATGCCATTTCTGACACTCAAACGGAATGTGATACGCGGTCATCCAATAATAGATAAGCTCACTGGTTATCTGCTGCCTGTTTATTGGACCACCCTTTTCTTCCTTAACAGTCGAAGCCGTCATAGGCGCTTCAATATAGGCATTTACCGCATCAATGTGAGAATTGGTAATGCATTGATAGACCAGCGGGTCAACATTCTGTGTGAGTGTCATACAGCGTATATAATCAATGGTTTCTTCAATAGTCTTCTGCTCTTTAGTTAAGAAGACTTTGCACCATTTACTTTCCCATTTTGAAAGTGAAACGAGCGAATGCTCCAAACGCAACTTCTGTTCCTTTACAGGGATAAATCGCTGATTCCGCTCATCCCACAGATCAGTTCTTGGTATCGTAAGTTCAAGCATTCGATCTCACCTCTTTAGTTCATGGTGGCAACCACAGGAGCAATCTCCGGATTTTCCGAATGCTTCTTGATATCTACAACTTTCGGAATTACATGGTTTACGAATTTAGCGGCTTTGCTGTCATCTGTAGCCAGTTCCATAAACAGAAGATTGTAGAACTGAGTGCAGGCAAACTTTCTGGAAATCTCTTCGGACTTCTCGAAATATGTGCCGTCAGCACTCTTCTCTCCGTATGCCTTTAAGATAAATTCCTTAAAGAACTTGATAATGGTCGGCTGATCTTTTGCATCTACGATGCGCTGAAGCATCTCAGCAACTCCACCAGCTGTGCCCAATTCCATCTCCATAACCTCTGTTTCGGTAAGGTTGAAGAGCTTTGTTTCAGTGCGTTCAACACCATTAAAATCTTTATAAGTCTTTGTTACTGCATACATAATTTTGTTCTCCTTTCAAATAAAAAGGAGTCGCCAGCTTTCCTGAATACGACTCCATCTGTGGTTTGTGTATTATTTTTTTATTAACCTTCTGCGGTCATAATCTTAATTACTTCATCTGGAAGCGGAAGTCTCGGTTCAACACCATCGTCTGCTTCGGCAGAAGAAGGATCTTTACCATACAGGATCTCTTCAAGAGCAGCCAGTTTCTTAGCATCGACCTTGGTAGAATCGAAGGTGAGAATAGAAGTAGGCTTCAGCTTCTTTCCATCGATTAAGGTTGCAATCTCGATTGGTGTGGTGCTGAACTCCCAGGATAAGGTAATAGCTTCCGGGCTGTCATTTACAGTGGAATAACCCTTCTCAGAAGGAGAAGCTAAGCAACCATAAACGAGATGAAGCTTATAGCCGTAATCATTGGAATCAACATCGTTACCGAGAAGTGTCTTGTAAGATAAGCCGAACATCTTACGGTTCTGCTGTCCTGCAAACACTCCAGGGGCGATTTCTTTGGAACCATCGCACTCTGCGAACTCATCCGGTGCCATATAAGCTTCGATTGTGCCGCCAAATTCCTCTGCGGACATAAGGTTCAGATACTTGATGTTGTCTGCATAAATTGCAGTAGGTTCTGCTCCGGACGGGCTCTCTGTTACGGTGCTAAGACCGTTCCATGCGGTACCAGAGTTATATACGCCACCGGTCTGAATCGGGTAAAGGACGCCCTGGCTGACACCGGTCTCATACAGGCGCTCGCCAGTCTTGTCCCAAACGAGTTTCTTTTTCATAGAATTTGTCCTCCTTAAAAGAATATTTCAAAGACATCATGGTTTAAGTTGTCTTTCGGATAATGCCGATTGAATCGACTTGTCGGCATAGATGCTACTTTGCCAACGAGAGAACTATCCGGATCACTGTCGATGACTGTTACTGAATACTTTCTCGCAGACAAATAAACCCCGTCATTCGCAAACGTATTCTCGATATCGTCGAGAGCGTAAACGATGGCGGGGTATTTCATTTTTACCGATGACGGTGGTTGAAAATAAGCACGACACTCTGGTCCTTTGTTTGGACACGAGAGGATGTCGCATAAAGCATTATGCAGTTTCAGTCGTCTGCTCATTGTAAACACCTCCAACGGTCAATATTAAACGGGGATACTGAACTTCAACATTTGAAATTTTCCATTTAGCCCCCATATACTCGATAAATCTCATCGAATGAAAATTCGCATAAGCAAACGGATCGGCTACGATGCTGAACTCATTCGACACATTGAGATTGTCGTTGAGGTTATCCGAACTCTGATACTGTCGAGTATTCCGAATAACGTCTCCGTAGTAGTCACGAACTGTAATCTTCTCTCCCCAGACACCAGGTCGAATTTCCTCTGTTACGGAATAGCCGATTGCTCCGTAAAATTTACTCATTTTGAATTTTCTCCTTTAAGACTTTAGGCTGTGTGATCCTCGGAACCGGAAGAAGCAGTTGTTACATCCTCTTCGATTGCGATTGCAGAGTATACACGAGTAAGAGCACCAGAGCATCTGGTCTCAAGCAGGGATTTCTCCTGGTTGAAGTCGATATCGAACTGAGTGAAGTGAGTAACCTCTCCACCCTTGGTTGCACCGAGGGAGTAATCAGCCAGATTTGCGATAATGGCAACCAGCTTCTTCTTTTTGCTGTCGGAAGTAGTTCTGGTCTTACCCTCAAACTGCTCCGCAGTATTGATACTGCCAACATTCAGTGCAGTGGCAAGTTCGGTCTTGGAAGAGTAAATACGTCTTCCGTTGATGTCTCTTGCCAGGAGCATCTGATTCAGCATATGAGGAGTAATGAACAGATCCGGGGTACCGGTGCCCTTATAATCCTCTCTTGCATACAGAACGGTATTGATCATGGCCTCTGCGATGATGTAGTTCTCACCAAAGTTAGCCGCGGTATTAGTTCCCTGAAGTTCTTTCTTAGCAGCTGCGACATCGAGATCAACGTGAATGGTGTACAGATCATCATCCAGCCAAATCGGTCTGATGTGATCCGGAGAAATCTTGCCTTCATCTCCGTCGTCTCTGCCATCACCCAGCATGATTGCAGTTGCCAGCTCTTCATTGAGCATCAGGCGGTCGATGTTGTACAGGTATGCCACATAGTCGAAATCGGTGATGTCGATGATATCATCTCTATGCAGCGCACTCTTTACGTACACAGTCTGAGGATCGGTAGTTCTGCGAACCAGCTTGAAGTTGCCAGTCTGCTTCTTCTGTTTTCCCTTAGTATAGCCTTTAGCCTTAAGAGCATCGATGTTACGGATATCTACCTGGCTAGTTCTGATTCTGGAAATCGGACTCTTATGAACTTTGTTCATTACAGTTGTGATCCAACCCTGGTCGTTAGTAATCAGCTCCGGTGCACCAGGACGTACATCCTTGTATTCCGGGAACAGAAGTGTTACATTGCCATCTCCTGTCTGAGCAAATCCGCTTGCAAGAGCATCATGCTGAAGTGCATTCTCATTAGCATAGATCTCCAGCGCGGTCTGGAATGTTCCTACCTGGCTTGTCTTTGCCAGCTTAAGGATTTCCTCCTGATCTGCGTGAGACAGAAAGCTCTTATCATCGCGCTTGTCGGTGTCAAAAACATTGTGTTTCATATTGTCATCTCCTCCTTTAGATTCAGCATCCTCTTTTTTAGGATTTTCTTTGTCTACGAATTCAGCCATCATGGCGAAAACTGCTGTCTGCTGTTTCTCGTTCATGGATTTAAAAATGTCTTCGATAGTCTCAACCTTATCGTCTTTTTTCTCTCCATTATCTGATTTGTCATTAGGCTCGATTTTTTCTTCTTCCTTCTTTTTATCCAGCTCATCTGCGGAATGCTCCAACCGACCCATGATCATTTCATTATAGCCAATGACAATACCGGTTTCCCCATCGCCATGCATCACCACATCATCGATAAATGCTCCTGGATTTGCACCGGCTAATACCAGACTTACTTCTCTGATAATGCCATGAACAACATCGTGTCCGGCCTGTTTAAGCTGATTGGCAAAGATAGAAAGAGACTGTACGTCGCCATGTTTTACAAGTTCCCGTGCAGTCTTTCCTGATTCTGTATCATTAAATTCACAGAACGCATAAACTCCTTCATCTCTATTTTCGAGATGAGCTAATCCAAGCACATTCGCCGGATCAGCATGATTATGCATCCATACTAACGGGACAGTCTGCCCGTTCTGTCCTTTGAAAGCGTCTTTTTTAATGACTCTTCCATCGGCACACTGAAGATCATTTCTAGTGGCCCAGCCACCAAAGTCATACTTCATTTTGATTTTCCTCCTATTTTCTGATATAGTACGATAACGGATGCGATGTCTTCTTTGATGAGCTGGAAGACTTTTTCTTTGATTTCTTGACCTTCTTGTACTCTGACCGAATCTTATCGAATTCATCCTGATACGTTTGTTCATATGATGAATCGAGATCGGCTTTTGCCGCTTTATAAGCTTCTCTAACAGATTTGACTGCTGCTTTAAGCTCGGAGCTAACTTTTGCTCTTTCGCTTTTCGCATTGGCTTGATTCTCAGCTTTTTCTTCCTTAGTATCGGACGACACCTTCGCCTTCTGATTAGTCGCATCTGTTCTAACACTGGCCTTGTCCGTTTTGGCATCGCTACTGATTTTTGCTTTATCTGATTTTGCATCGTTTCTAAGCTTTGCAATCTTTGCGGTTCTTTCAGCAACACGCTTAGATCTCTCAGCCTTGGATAACCCTGATGGAATTTCTATTGCCATCAAACGCTCGATTTCGGCATCCTTTTTATTATCGATTCGTTCCTTCTGGCTAGATGATTCCTTTTCAATTTCTTCCAAATCAGAATCTTTATCAGTATCGATGCTTTTCTTCCTATCGGAAGCATTTTGGGTTAAGGCCTCATTCAGTTCTTTCAAACGAGAAGATATCTGTTCCTTCGTTGCTTCTGCTTTTTCACGAAGTTCCGTAATTTTCTGATCTCGCTTTTCCTGCTCTTCTTTGACCTTTGCTGCCTTTTCAGATTTGATATTATTTTTTGTATAAGACCAAATCTTCTTTCCCTCATCATTCAGCGATGTGGTAGAACGGCCTTTTAACTCTCTGGTACGCATATAGTATTCATGCGCTTTCTGAGGATCGTAATAGGGCGATGCATAATGTCTAAGAACCGCAACTTTAGGTTCATACATTAAGAATCATCTCCCTCCTTATCATCGCCAGACGTATAATTGCCGATGATGTCATCGATTTGTGCAGAAATGCTGTCAAGAACTTCATTAACCAGAGCATCGTAATCACTGGTATCGCTGGATTCTGTTTCTTCACCGCTCGTCGTAGCATCTGTTACGGAACTACCACCAGGCTCACTTAAATTGCTGTTTCTCAATTCATCAGCCTTAGGATCAGCGGATGGCTTCCAACCAATTACCTGTCTGATTTCGTTTGATGTAGCAATTTCATTTCTGGTAAACTTATCAGAAATTTCAGCAAGATCAGCTACCGGAACAAGCTTGAATGGATCTCTAAAGAACATGATTGACTTGTTTTGGGCTCTGGCAGTCTTCGTTAAGAATTTTCTCTTCATTTCATCAACGATTGCGGAAATGATCGGTTCGATTGTCCGGTTGTAATAATTCAGCATAGTCTTCTCGTCTGCGGTACCATCTAAGATGCTCTGAGTGATTCCTAACTGGCTGTAAAGCATACTCGTTAAGTATTCAATCTGCTTCATTAGATTGTTTTCCAACGAACGATTCAACTGTGTGATTCGCTCTGTTCCGTCAGTATAAGCAATGCCATACTTAGAACCGGACAACTGCTGCTCGATATCTTTACGCCGCTTCTCTGCCTGCTGACGCCTTGCCTCTGATTTAATTACATAAGGTAGCTGAATGATCAAATCCAACTTGCCGGAGCTGCTCTGTTCATCGACAGCATCTAACAAATTCAATTTTCGAATAAGCCTCTGCATCGTCGAATTCGGTTCGTTAATTACCGCATACAGTGGATTTTCTACGATAGCAACCGTATCTTTCGGAACAACAATTTCTTGTTTTCGCCCAGTATTTTCGTTATATACCTCAACACGGACGTGACGAGGATACCAGTCACGAATTCGACCAACTCGCATCGAAAGAATCTGATATCCTTTTGTGTCATCTGGATCATCATCGGTATCCACAGGAATGATTGCTACACAGCCTTCATCCATCATGGACATAACAACATCTTGGATAAATGCCCTACCAGTCTGATCAAGATTGGCTTCCAACGACAAACATTCGTTTAAACCGCTTTTTATAACATTTAAAAACCGCCCTTCATCATCCAACTGAACGTGCTGAATGTTGATGGCGGCTACGTCTAAAGCGATTCTATTGTATACGGACGTGACTATCGATCTTTCGTTTCCTCTGGTAAGGCGAAAACGATCAGGACGATATGAATAACCCGAACCGATATTCTGTGACATCATGGTAGGGGCTCTATTGCGAAAAGCATTCCAGGCATTTTTAAACCTGGAACTTAATGATAAATCCATTTTGAATTCTCACCTCCTAAAAATAGGCAAAAAAAAAGACCCCTTTTCTTAAGAGGTCTCCAGTAATTTTACACCGGTATTTTGTTCAGTATAGATTCGCATATGATTCCGTTACTATCGGGATTATAATGCTCGTCTAAACACTTCAGTGTCAGGAAATTCCCAACCTTTTCTTCTATGTCTGCCCAATATTCATCGGTCTCAGATAAACCGTTAAAATTGCAGTCCAATCCGAGTGACTGCATAAGGTTTATTTCTTCTTCACTGAACATACGCTCATCCTTTCTTTAAATATTTACGCTTTGTTCTACTTCCTGTACACCAAGTGGTTGTTATGGTTCCATTTTCAGGATTCACTGCTACTGTCGCAGATTTCCCTATAAACTGCTGACTTGGTCGTCCAAAGTTATCGGTTTTTGTTTTAATGCTACCATGATTCAACGGATTTTTCAATGCATCAAAAATTCCTTCAACGGTTACCGGTCTTGATTCTGTTTGTGTCCTATCAAGGGCATGATCTGAAAAGCGTGTAACCAATATTCCGTTTGAAGCTTTTACAGGTGTTCGCAACTTACTATTCATTCTTGCCTGGATAGAGCTTCTATCATGAGCTAATTGTTCTTTCGTTCTCCGAACTCCCCATTTCATACCTTTTATTCCATAATGCATCAAATTATCATTTGATTCGATACGAGCTACTTTTCTGATGGTGTAGGGTCGTAATACAGAAGAGCAATCAATTAACTTTGCTATTAGCATCTTTATACCCCCTACTCGAATGCTTCCCGATTCGCCTTGAATGCGATGTACGCATCCATCATTGCGGCGACGGCGTCGATTTTTTGCTCATACCGCTTTTTCAGCAATTTACGGTTCCCGTTAGTATCTTCCAGAGTAATACAGTTTCCCATAGCAAATGTCATCAAATCCTCATCAAACAGGAGCATTCGCTCTTCTGAAAGTTTCTTCAATTCGCCAAGTGGGACAGATTCTGTCTTTGCACCCTGGATAACTTTTTCTATTCCGAATGGTCCATTTTCACTTGCCCAACGTTCAACAAATTCCTTTGCATTGTATGGGTCATAACCAAAGCATCGTACATCATAACCGCATTCAATAATATGGTTATCCAAATCCTCATATACTTCCATCATGTCAAGAACCGTCCCTTCCAACACAATAAGACTTCCCTCTTTCATAAACTGATCGTATTTAATTCTCATTGCTGCTGGGAGTTTCATCAGAGTCGATGAGGAAATGTAGTTTCTGGTTTTGACGCCGAATGATCCGTTCGACAATGGGAATAAAAATGTGAATGCACAGAAATCGTCGCCTTGTGATAAATCAGCTCCCAAAGAACATGGCATCTGCCAATAATCTCGATGGCGATGTGGGAGAGTTTCTTCATATGTAAAGTAATATGTGTATCCCTCCATAGGAAGTCCGAAGCGCTTAGCCAAAATATCGTTTCGAGCTGCCGGAGCCTTTTCTGCTCTCTCAACGTCCAGCTGATAGGTTTCATAAGAAACAGTCTTTCCAAGGTTCGGATTTGCTTTCAACCATTTATCCGGATCGGCAACCTCATCGATAGAATCCAGCTTATACCACCAGATCGATACGTGCGGATTGATATAATCCCCTTTTAGAATATCCATCAATTCCATTTTGATTGTATCGCCAGCACCGTTACGGACAGTACCCTCTGAACTGATCGCAACGATAAGGTAGTCGTTGACCTTCGATGCACCCTGTTCGATTGCTCCGATTACATCTTCTCGAATATCACCAGAAAGCCACTCGTCAACCGTCGCCACTTTAAGCTGAAGTCCCTGAAGTTTGTCGATTCTCATTGGACGAATTTCAAGAAGCGATCCAGTAAGGAAGTTTTCAATTCCTTTCTTAGTGGATGCCAATTTCATTCTATTCGCCTTTGATCCGGTTGTGTTCTGCAACGATCCTTCTGTAAGGAACTTATAGAAAGGTCCTCTTGATCTGGTAATAGCGGTTCGAATCGGGGACAACACCTCTTCTGCCTGCTTCATCGTCGGGGCTGTGGTTATCTGATGTGTCGTTGTGACATCAACATTTAAGAAGAAATTCTGCAAGCATGAACCATACATTGACTTTGCAGCACCTCTGGCCACTATGAGATATTGCTTATTAACTAATCTTTTTCGGATAGACTTGGTGACATAATGTCCGCCATGACCATCTTCATAAGGTTCGTATACACTTCTCTCAACAAAATAGTACCAGCCGAAAATCTGCTCAGCCCAAACTTTAAATGTGTCAAGCAGTTTCAAATCTGAACCGTCAGTTAAAGTAAGCTCATTCTCGCAATAACTGATAAACCCCTCTACTGCTTGATCGTCGTAATAAATTCCAGGATTTGCAATGAGATCATCGATTCGGTTCATCTCCATCTCGATTTCTCGGCATACCGGAATTTCGCCACGAATTACGGCATCACGAAACATGCCGTAGTATTTCGGGACGGCAGTGTTCGATAACGCCATTATTTTCTTCTCCTACTTCTTCTTATTCGGGTTTGCAGCGATGTACTGTGCGGCCTCTTTAAGATTGAATTCTTTTGTCATTGCAGTCTTTACGGCATAGGTCATTGCTCCAGCCGCAGCCACAGTCAACGCTTTCTTTCCGGATGCAGAAAGAATTTCTGACACATACTTTCTACCAGGTGCGATATCGTCTTCTGTAAGATTCTTAAACTCGCGTTCTAATTTAAGTCTCTCAATCTTTTTCTTCAGATCGGCATCGGACATTGTACGCCGATTCTTAACAGCAGCTTTACGTGCTGATACCTCATTCTTATCATCTGAAGATTTGGAAGAATGTCCTCTGGCTCTTGCAAGCTGCGCTTCTGATCTTCGAACTCCCCATTTCATTCCAAGAATTCCATGGTGTGCTAAATAGGTGTTATTCATTTTGAATCTCCCTCCTTTGCGATGTAACTGGTAACACCTCCGCTGGCATTGGATGTCTGATAATATGGAACTTCATGAATCACAAGGTCTTCGCTAAGCACCTTTCCAGATGTATCCAAAGTTTGAGTCTGATGCGCCTTTGGCGTAACTTCGTACGATCCAGAATAATGCTCAGGCTCGTCCGGATCGGTGTCATCGTTTTCCGCAGCAACATTTAGACGCCATTCGTACTCACTGATTTGTGTTTTATAACACTCCAGCACGGCCGAACTAAGCGGCGGATCGAAAAGAAGTTTGACCTTCAAATGCATATAAGATTTGACAAGCATGTATTTGGATTCATCAGAAATGAAATCTTTCCACGTTGCACTCTTATCTTCGATCATGAAACCTTTGGATGGACCGACACCAAGCTGTGTAAGAATTGAGAACACAGAATTGATGTGCATGACCAAATCTGCATCGAAATGTTCATACTCCTCTGCGATACCGAGTAATTTCTTGATTGATGTCAGTACACTATCTGTAATATTCATGATCGCACCTCCATCTAACAGAGTTTTATAAACTCACTCATGCAATACCCGCTGATACCATCCACAGTCTTTACTTTATAAAAACCGGAAACAGACTCATCGTTGCATACCTTCACAACTGTATCCGAACCGATGATTCCTAATGATCTGGATGCCTGCGTCGGGTCTTTGCGAATGTTTAAATTCATACAATTTACCACAACACCCATAAGTGGCTTCTTGTTTCCTTCCATAATTTTCCTCCTAATGCCTCCATGGGCATGTATCATTTTTTCGTCGTTCATTTGGAACTGTTAAAAGTAGTTTCTCATCTCCATAATGTATAGCATTGTGGGTCGATAAAGTTGTTGCAATTAGATACTCTGGATTCAGAACCAAATCGGTCCGCAACAGTATATCCTGCTGCCTTATTGGGTTCATGTGATGAATAAGAATCTTTCCACGAATCTCGTAACCATCCAATCCAAGATCACATCCATTATCACGAATAATAATTTTTCTCCGAATGTCCTTCCATTCTTGAGAATTGTAAAATATCTGATTAAGGTATCTATCGAATCCGAATGTCTCTTCGCCAACTACTCCATCCAAACGAAGATACTCGTATCGTTCATTAAAGGTTGGAATCTGCAAGAGTTCTGAATAGCATCTAAGCATCATCCACCTCATCTCCATGACCGCTATAACCACGAAATGCTTTTAATGCATCCGCATACAGTTTCTCAGAATTTTCAATAGATTTCAGATTCTGTGTCTTTGCCTCTATCAGTTCCTTCTGTTTTTCCAAAATCTCTTTTTCGATTCTTTCTTTCGTTGAACCGAGCTTTAAATAGTGAGTAATTACCTGAGATGAAGCTGTTCCCTCTCGTAACTGCTTTTCAGCCAAGTCAACCGCCAATGAAACAAGCTGATTTTCTCTCGCTTCTGGCGTTAATGCTGGACGCATCATCCTAGAAGACTCGGATTGCTTTGCTTTCCTCAAAGTTGATGCCTCCTTCCATTTAGTTGTTCGTTACTTCTGTGATAGTTCTCACATACTTTTCCAGTATTTAAAAGGACCTACAAATCATGACAATGCTACTCAACGAAAGGAGAACTAACTTTGAGCCGATCCAACAGAAACCGTTGTCAAATATCATGAGTTATAGACCCTTGTAAACACTGGAACAGCTGAAAAGGCTCCCTAAAAATACCCTCCGGGGAAATTTTAAAGACCGCCGCGATATGGGTGGGGGTATGTTTTTTAGACACCCCCCTATACCCCTTTTAGTCATGTACTAGCGGTTTCGGCTTTTGATATGCCGACGAAATCACTTTTTAGGAAGCTTTTTCTTTATGTTCATTTGTTTCTGATTTACTTGTAACCTTTCGATAGATGTTCTGGAAATCATAACGGATTATCTCATCAATAGCTCGCTCTACTTCCTTGTTGTTCTCTTCATCCGACAACTGATCCGATGTTCGAGCGATTCGACCAAGGTAAGCAGTTGTATGATAGCCTTTTTCCTCATCGAACATGAACCATTGAGTGAACTGTTCAAACGGATCATAAGGATTATCAAAAGTTGTAAGCGCAAATCTCATCTTACTTAGTTCACTCCTTTCCATTCAAATACTTAGAAACTGTCGAAGAAGAAACCCCAAGAGCTTCCGCAATCTCTGAAGTGCTGTAGCCAGATGCACTAAGTGCAGCGATACGATTCTGTTTAGCTGTGCTCAGAGTCGTACTTGCACGAGGAGTTGCTCTCTGACGAATAGTATCAGTATTCGTGTTGTTCAGAATTTGCGTAAGCTTATTCTCAGAAATTGCTCCGGCCTGGATAGCTTCCCATTCTTTATCCGTAATTTCGATGTTGGATCTCTTAGCTCCTACAGAACTTCTTGCCTGTGCTAGAGCCTGCTGACTTGCCTTCTTAACTTCAGCTTTTGTCATATCCGGATTGTCTTTTCTTTTAGCTGCAACAGTAGCATTCGCCATTGTCTGAGCCTGTCTCTCTCTAGGAGCATTCGCCAAAGCCAAATCCAGCTTAGCATTTAAAGACTTTACTTCTTCAGAATAAGTCGCCTTAGCAGAAGCAGAGTAAGCGATTTTACCGGTACTCATCATCTCTCTACGAGCCTGGTTAGCTAAAGACTTCATAGAATTTGCATAGTCGGCATAAGCTTCTTCCTGGGGGGTACCTGAAGAAAGAGTACGAGCATCTTTTGTTTCTGCCATTTTCGTACTCTTCTGAGTTCTCACCTGGATTTTTCCGTTCTTATCGACATACTCTTCCTTAACAGACTTGTATGACAGAGAGCCATCCTCATTGATAGTTGGAGAACCTTTTCTCTTAAGAACCTGTGTCTCGGATTTTGCTCTTGAAATGAGGGTAGATGCGCCTTCATGGTAACGTCCTTCTGAATCCACATTCCCCTGATACTTCTTCTTAAGAGAAGCAATACCGTTATCGATTTCACTCTGCTTATAATCCAGTTTGTGTTTCTCGGCATCGATTACGACCATGCTGTGACGAACTGCCCTCGCTAATTCATCCTGTGTGGCTCCCTTCAAAGTCATATCAGTAATCAGATTCGATACTTTACCCATTTCTGTCTGAGTATTTCTCATAATCTTATACTCTTTACCATTACGATAATAATGATCTACACCATCAGCATCCTTCTTAACTGTTCCGCCATAAGCATCCTTGGTATCGAAACCTTCCAAACCTTTTAATGGAGAAGTGGAAGTAATCTTTACCTTACTCTTTGTGGAGTTGCAAGGAATTACCATTACGGTATCACCATCAAAGTCCGCTCCAGATAAACGGTCCGCATTCTTCTTATTGATACCGATTGCATCTGCTGGCGTGTTTCCGAGAACACTTTTTCCTTCAGCCAGTTTATTGTTGACTTTCAGAATAGGAATCTCAAAAGTTCCGCCATGCGGGTATCGGATCAAGGCAACCGTTTCTCCATCTTTGTAGTTTGGGGCATAGACCTCATTGTCTTTGATTGTCGTTAATGGAAGAATTACCTGATACTTCTGACGAGGTAACGCCGCTGCCTGTAAATGTACGGCGGCTGCATCACAATCATCAGCAAATGATTTCAATAGAGCCTTCTTTACTGTGGGATTTGTCAGCGAACAGATTTCATCATATTCTGCCTGCTTATCAGCTTTTGCCAAACCCAGCTGTTTTTTGATAAGTGTCAAACTCTGTTTAGAAAGGAACTGCGACGGAAGTGTCTTACTCCATTCACCCCAATCGCCTTCTTCTGCTCTCTTATTGATCAGAGAAAGGGACTGTTTCTTTCCGGTTACAGGATCTGTATACTTACCTTTTGGATCATCGTAATAGCTCTGACCGCCATGCTCCTTAATCAGGGAACCAAACGGATTATCCGGGTCATCCTTAATTTTCTTAAGAACATCTTTGGTCGGAGTGCCAGACTTTTTATTAGTGTTGAAAATTACATCAACACCATCCGGCATGTTATCAGAGTAAACAGCCATACCTTTAAGGTAGTGGGTTCCGTCCACCATAATACGAACCTGCGCGTAGTGGGAATCACCTAAAGACAGGTCGTTCACACCTCTACGAAGTTCAATTACGCCATCCTTATCGACACCACCCTGATCTGCATATCGGATCTGCAAACGCTTTGAATCCATACTGGCTGGATACTCAAAAGATTTCCTAAAAGACTCTCCATTGTCATAGGAGATATAATCTCTTACAGAATGGACATTCTCAAAGTCATAAATATCTTTATGCTCAGTACCTGGTGGACAAATGACCTTAATATTTGTCTGCTTTCCAGGATTGGTAACCTGTGGAACACCGCCTCCATAAATCGGATATCCTTCCAGTTCCAACATATAAAGAGCCTGGTTAAGTTTTTCTTTTGATACGCCAAGTTCTCTTTCAACGCCGGTTCCGACATCGATCATTCCTTTTTCTTCAATGAGCTTTCTCAGAACATCAGCAGTGGCTTTAGCCTGGTTCATTCTGTTTTCAGAAGTCTCGTTCAATAAAGAGCGAACAGATGAGTCATTAGCAAACCCCATCTTATCAGCAATTTCATTTAAACTGTAACCCTTCTCCCGAAGACCTTTTGCGGTTGCCACCTGGAGCGCACGACGCTCATCTTTAGCAAGGCTCATCTGAGTACGAAGCTGTGTAGTGGTCAAACCCATATTCTTAGCGATGTCGGTTTCGCTCATTCCAGATTTTTTCAATTCCTGGACACGGCTAAGAAAATCTCCACTATGCTGATATGGATTTTCTCCAGAACCATAAGGGTAACGCCCAGAACGCCGTGGCATACCATAATGCATTAAAATATCTTCCACAATGGAATTCATAGCTTACCCCTCCTGTTCTCTGATTTTCTTGATCACCTTATCAAAAGTAATAATTCTGTCCATGATTGGAACAATATCTTCAGCCGTAGGGTTGTGATACAGAATTTCATTGTTCTGATAGATTCTCAATTCCATTTCAATATCCCCAGGCTTAACTTTATATTCCAAACAAAAAAGAGCCGCATATATTTCAAGCTGCTCCATGTGTGCCGGAATCTTTCCGGTCTTCAAATCGTGAATTCTTAAAAAATTATTCCGAAACAAAATCGCATCGGCTGTGCCAAAACAATTATCGGAATAGTAAAGGATCTGTTCCGGTGTCATCTTAAATCCGATGGCATCGTTCACATACATATTCAGTGTCTGCTTTGACTTTGGCAATTTCTGGTTAAGCATGATGCACTGTGCTGCAAATGCATGTAATACAGTTCCCTTTTGTGTGGCAAGGAAATTTCGATATGCTTCTGCAACTTTATCCTCACCATAATTTATCCAGTGATATTTACTGGCACCAAGAAAGGCGTGCTGTCCTTCAAGGTTCGAATGATTGTTGAAGTTCATCCAGTACCTCCTCTTTATTCTCTGGACATATAAATCTTGAAAACGACATCTGATTCATACGGTCCACATAATATTCTTGATTCGGCTGCTTCTTTGCGCCAGCGCTTTTTTTACATTCTAAGGAAGCCCATTTGTCTTTGTGTAGAACCAGCAAATCTGGAATTCCCTGAATGTAGGTCGGGTCATTTTTCATCACGATACAACCCGGAAATCTTTCTTTCAGTTCCTTAATCAAATTTGCCTGGAACTTGTTTTCCAACATAAGTAGAGCCTCCCTTCAATTTTCTAAAAACTCAAAAGAGAATGTGACATTTAATAAAAATGCCTATTTATCCTCTCTCTTCATAAAAGGGCATGTTTTTTTCGCGCGCAAAAAAGAGCATTAAAAAAGACAGAGACACGATTAAGCATCTCTGTCCAAATATGTAGTTGTCAGCTGTTATTTCTTAAATACCGGATCAATATCCAAATTAACCATAATCCACCGGTACACAATGTAAGAATCACATCCAGAATTAACCCAACTGTGCTACGCTTTTTCTTTCCGCCTTTACTCATCTAGTGTTTCTCCTTTCTCAGATTCTATAGCTTTTTGATCTTTCTTAAATATCTTTCCTAAACCGCTCTTAGCAGAATAAATAGTTTCAGAAACACTTTCTTTCAAACGTTCCTTCTTTTCCTGCTTCTCAGCGGCCTTCTGTTCTTTGGCCTCCTGTTTAATACGAACGCTATCGTCAAATATTTTTTGGCTCTCCTCGATAACTTCAGCCGTTATATATCTAAGACAAACTGTTGTACCGATTTTCACTTTCGTACCTTGCTTAGGATTCGAGTCTATAACTTGCATATCCTCGTAATCACGATACTTTGGATCAGCTTCTTTCATACGAAGCTTACTCTTTGAAAATTTTAAACCACGTTCCATCAACAATTCTTCAGCCTGTTCCAAATCTATCGGAAACCCCTTACGATATAATTCTGGAATGATAACTTTCGTATCCATTTTCTCAGTTGGCTTATTCTGAGCATTATCTATTGCTTTTTCAACTAAAGGTGTAACCGCAGTAATCAGACCGCCAACAGCTCCGATTGCTCCTATGACACCAGAAATATTCTTATTTGATTTTGTTCCCATACAATCACCCTTTCCATACTCAAGTAGGAATTTAGGGCAAATAAAAAGTGCGCCCCAATTTGAGAGACGCACCGAAAAAGCGCATCTCTTATTGTTGCCACACAATCTCTTCGCCGTTCAAGGGTACGAGTAAAAGAGAATACACTTTTTACCAAAGTTATTCCCTCGAACGCGATTTTTCTTATTAGATTGTGTGGCTCTTATAATATAGCATGAAGCACACCAAATGGAAAGTGGATTCTGTAGCAAGATCCTATGCCGCAAGCATCTTAGCACGCTTTGCCACGTCATCATAAATAACCTTGGTTCCATCCTCCAAATGCACAACAATGCTCATGTAATTATACGGACAATAATCCCGAGCTTCTTTTGATAGCCGCGGATATACCGATTTGAAATTATTGAAAATATCTTTCCACGTTACTTTTCTCTTTATATTCACGGCAAACCTCCTATCGGATACAATCCACCAAATGGATATCCACAATACGAAGCTCCGGCACCTAAATAAAAATCCCTAGGAATGGTATAACCGAGCATCACATCGTCAAAAGATCTGTACGAAGGATTATCAACCCATAACCATTCTTGTGATATGGCGATTTCATTTTTCATCGTCACATGTGCACCATTCAGAATATCTTTATTCACTCGCAAATGATGCGGAAAATGTTCACACAACCAATCCTCGACCAATTTCTTATCGTAAGTCACAAAATCACCTCTTTCTTGCTTCTGGTCAAAAACCCACTTTTATTCGCCTATTACTATATATTTTTAAACTTTCTATCATAATAGTTTAGTATTAAAAGTGGGAAAGTGGGCAGAAAGCCCGCAAACCCGCATAAATACTGGGTTCTTACTGGTCAAATCCGGGTTTTTGAAAGTGGGCAAAACCGGGCAAATGGCCAGAAATTTGACCAAAATTCATAAATTTTCTCCAAATCGACACCAATTTTTCAGTTCTGGTCAAAAATATCCGGGCTGTGGTCAAATCCTAAAACCCAAAAGTGGGCAGAAAATTGACCTGTTACTACAAAGATTTTTAACCTAGAATAGCCATAATCAGCAAAAGAAAGAGCCCGTGTTGGACTCAATCTTTTCTTTCTAGGCCTTAATAACTCACAATATCTACCTCCAAATCTTTCCTGTCTTCTTATCTTTAATAATGATCCGCTCCTCAACATGAAAACCAGACAACTCGCAAATAGAAAATATAGTATCTAAAAGCTTATGAAAGCGATCATCATCGGCGTCAGCACCCCTTTCAACATTTCTAATAGCTTCATATGCAGTTGGATCAGAATATCCTTCCGCATTCTTTCTGTCTTCTTTACCCATTCTCCCTCCAAAATATCAATAGTTTCTCCTCTGATACGGCTGATTTTTCTTTGCTACTGGCTTATAATCGTACTTTTTCAACGTAATATATCTGTGCTTTTTATCGTTGATTGAATAAAAATATCTCTTATCCTTTCTATTGAAAATACCACCCAGCTTTCCAATAGCTTTTGCTATCCTTCTAATCACTGCTGCAACATGCTCCATGCAATTATTGATTTTCCGCACAATCTCCATAACATCGATCCCTGAATATTCCAAACTGTTCACCTCCAAAATATCAACAACTGATCGTCAAACCAACCTCATCAACCAGCTGCTGTTTATACTCTTCCAATGTAGCTGTATCATGACTCAATCCGCCCATAAGCTCATCCACATACTGCAAGGTTTTAATACATCGCTTCTTTCCATATCCATACAGACGATGCTCCGACAGTGCAAAGCAGGTCATCAAAATATCAACTGTATTTTCCGATGACGCATCAGACACCTTCTTTTTTATGCTTCTTAACTCATCTTTGGACATCTTTACTGACTTTTCACGAGAATATAATAATCGATTTTCCCGTTCAAGCCGTCTCCTTTCAGCTCTTCCCATTACTTAGTCTCATCTCCTTCTTTTTTCTTTGCAGACGGATTCATAAACGCATTCATGTAAATTTGTGTCTGTACTCTTGCCTCTTCTACATCGCCACCGCATAACTTTAAAAATTCATTGTATACCGTCATCTGCATCTGAGTAGCTTGTATAAGCGACATTATCATTTCGTTATTTAAGAATGACAGATTCATTAGTGTCCTCCTCTTTCTTTTCCCCGTCAAAAATATCAATCTTAGATACTGACTTTGCCATCGCACATCTCTCTATACACGTCGTAATACGATTAACTAAGGCGTATACGCATGTATATACAATCAGAAACGCAATAAGCATTTGTATAAAAGTTAAATTCATAAATTTAATCCTCCATTTTTTCAAATAATAAAATACACATCATTACGTAAATGTCACAAATCAATACGCTCTCGTTGCTGATAAAAGACAGTATGGCACCACATATCGTGACAATTAAGATGTATAAAATGTATTTACGCCATTTTTTCATTAGTACCTCCAGTAATCAGCTCAGAATACGGAAGCTCTTCAATCCACTTACAAAAATCACGCTTGTGGTTTTTATGAGACTTATAGATATTTGCCAGAATTTCATAATTCATCATGACATTTCTGGTCTGGTTATAGCCTCTACAGGTTCATTTCAAAAATATAAAAGAGAAAAGACCCAGATTTTACTCTGAGCCTTTAATCTTTACTTCTGAAAGTGCCAACCTTTTAAATCGGGTTTCCAGTCAATTATGCCGACAAAAAAGAAAGAGCCCTTGTTAGGACTCAATCATTTCTTCTTTTCGATTTTTATAAATTTTAATCGCCGTGTTAAGATACCACATTGCGAGTAATGTGGTTCCGATTCCTAAAGCGAACCCATGTTTCGTTCCGCTCCAATAGAATTCCTGATCCCTATTACTCCACAAGGTATTCCAATATGGATTTTTATTCATAAAATCACTCCTTTCATAAAGAGCGGTGTAAATTACGCGTCCGTATCCTCTTCATAAGGAATCTGGATCACATCTCCACCAGGAACTGTGACCGACTGCATAAGCTGACCGGTTTCCTCATCGAAGTAAATGTTATCCATAGCGTGATCCCACTCTTCAAACTGCTCAGCGATGTTTCTACCCTTTTCCTTTCGCATGTTGATAAGCTCATCGTGAACCACACGTCTCCAGGATCTTGCAATCTCCATACGACTCTGTGCAAGGATGTTGTACAGACCATTCTCAGTCACAAAGTTGACGGAACGTCTCTGGCCTGCTACTACCAAAGGTAGTTTCAGCTTCTCATCCTCTTCGCACATTTCGAGCATTCTCCACTCGTTACCGCTACTGTAGCCTATAGCATGACTAATATCTTTTGCCTTGAATAGCGGAGCGTCCAGATCTCCATATACATTAAGGCGCTTTCCTCCAAACGAAATACTTCCGGCAATTTTAATCTCTTTACTCATCTCTGTTTATTCCTTTCTCTTTGTAATTTAACATCCATAGCTTTTTGTAACTCTTCTGGTGTAATATCAAAAATGGACTTAAGGAATTCCAGACAAATATAAGCATCTGCCATCTCTTCCAAAAGTCCAATTTGGTTATCATACCCTCGAATCTGTTTACTGATCGCTTGTGTAAGTTCTGCGAATTCCTCCATGGCAATCGTACACTTTAATTTCCATGGCTGACTCTCAACACTTCTTCTGATAATTCTCCGCCGCTCTTTATCCGACAACTCGATGTTGCTTTTCATGCACTGGATAAATCTATTTCGATCCATCGGTTGCCTCCATCCGAGCTTTAGCAGCTTCCTTTCGCTCCTTGTACTCCGCTTCGTCGATTTCAGCAAAGCCGTTCGGAGCTTCTTTAAAATATCTGTTAATTGCTACCTTGTCCATGGACGGAGTGATTACGTATAGAATTCCGACGGTATCATAATCACCTTTCGCCGGATCTACAAGGAAATCCTCCGTATAAATCTTAAAGGCTCTATCAGCCGGCATATAAGGCATAGTGATCGGATACAGTTCGTCCATAACAGTATCAATCAGTCCACTGTGATATGGAGCATCCGGACAGTTGATGTTCACGCCATGATAGCGATCAACGTCTCTGTACTTAACCGTGCCATCAGCATACACGTACTTAAACAAGGAAGACATGCGTTTGCACTGATAGTTACGCTCTTCTCCCTTCAGACCACTCATATCAGAAATATCACTCCATACCTCGTCGGTATCCTCAATTGGAAGAAGTGGCTTGTTGTTGATCAGACGGTTCAGAATAGCCTTAGTCAGACCAATACTGAAACCAGAATGACCGTCCTCACACAGAGAGCCAAAGGCCTTCAATGCGCTCCCATAGCAAGCACAACCGTAATCCCATTCTCCGTCTTTCCGGTCCGGCTTTTCTCTACGACACGCAATAGCTACTTCATTTTCAGCCCAGCGTTCGAGATTTGATCTCTCGCGGCAAGAACCGATAGAGCGATTTCTGTCATCTATGTACTCATTTGCAAATATCTTTCTGCAATTTCCACCAAATGCTTCCACGATTTCCGGAAGGTTATCATTTACAGCATCGAAGATCAGTCCGTACTTTTTACACCACTCTACGGCATCTTGGGTCTGCTCTTCATTTCTGGATGTCCAGAGAATCAGCTTTTCTCCGTTAGTCTGTCTCTTTTTCAGATACTCGATGAGCTCCTCGTTTGGCATACCGATCTCCGGCCACTTGTTCTCGCATAAAGTTCCATCAAAATCTACTGCAATAATGTTCTGTTTCATTTCTTTTTCTCCTTTCAGTTTTCAATCCATTCGTTATCGATATAGTAAAAACCAAATACGCATAGTCCGATAACAATTATCCAAATCACCCAGAATAACCATAGTTCCCAATCGCTTTCCAAATAATCAACAGTTTCTTCAATGGTGCTGTTTTCATAAAATGAAGAATTATCAGATATGGTTTTATCCCGTAATTCAGTAAATATGGTTCCTATATATTCCGTATCAACTCCATAATACTTATGCCGGACATGACTTGATTCTTTTATAGTGTCAATATGTTCGGTACTTGGAAACTCTACTTTGTTCGATGGGAAGATGTGTCCTAAAAATGTAATTTCCGAACATCTTTGTTCTTCGCTTCCTGCATAGTCCCAAGACCAATAAGTTTCAGTTTTGGTATGTGTCTTTCCTTTAGAATCGGTTGTAGTGACGGTTCGAGTATGCATATTGTAATGTTCCTCTATTTTTTCTATATACATATACTCCCCGTTAATTTCTGGATATGAAACAGTATCCACAGCCTTCAAATCTCCATAAACGAACGCATAACCGACGTTGGTTATCATCCCATATTCAAACAGCTCAGAGCTTTCGATTTTAATAGCTTTATTGTACTTTTCGTTCCGATCCAGAATATAGTTTGAAATTCTCCCAGAAATCACAAAACCAATAAGAAGCATCATTGCGATTATGGATATACTTGCCAGAATCTCACGCTTAGTAATTTCAAAATCTCCAAAATCAAAGCCTCTATTTTTCATGGCATCAATCTCCAAATAAATTTTGAGGCGCATCTACAGGAGCACCATAATCAAGGTACTGATACTGCTGCGTTTCATATCCCAAAATATTTAAAAAGAATCGAGTAGGAAATTTTCTAACATAGCGATTGTATTCTTTAATCTGCTTGTTATAATTTTCTCTATATTCGGCAATTAAATTTTCAGTAATGGACAATTCATTCATCAGTTCCTTGTAATTTTCATTGGATTTTAATTCTGGATATGCCTCTGTAACAGCCGTTATTGCAGTGGTTACATTTTCAAGGTTGGTTGTTTTCCCTCGACCTTCTACAATAGCCGTAAGAGTTTCTGCCTCATGCTTATCGTACTGCTTAACACAATCAGCCAGATTATATACAAGGTCGACTCTCCTTTTTTCCTGTACCTTGATGTCAGAATCAGCCGTATTGACCTGCTCCTCCATTGCAAACGCTTTGTTTTGTGCTCCCTGTACTCCAAAAATACACATAAAAATAACCGCTATAATTCCAGCGGCCACGATAAGTACCAGTTTCCAATTTTCTTTAATTGCTTTCATATTCTACTCATCCTCCTTAATAATCCCGATAAATTCCACTCGCTCTTCTGCCAGACTTACGAAATACCTTTTTCCCTTATAATCGACGATGTCACCCTCGTACTTATAGTTCTTGTCCGGCTCCGAAGCATACGCTAAGATGTTTATTTTTGTCGTTCTATTCATAACTCCTCCAAATATCAAGCTCCAGGTTGCATGGCTGATTGATCCGCATACTGCAATGCCTGAAGTTTTTTCTTCATATTGTCTAAAATATACTCGACTGTGATTTTCGTTGCCTGCGCCAGTTTTATATACTTAGAATGTTCCTCGTACCACTTGAATATCTCATAGAGATTTCCACTCTGCCAACTGAATGACCACCAATCGCAAATCATCTCGATGATGTAATCGTATGGCATTTCCAAAACGGTCTCCAGTTCGCCATCTTCCATATCATCATGAATAAGAATCCAGTGCTGCCAATGATGAGGATTTCTGTGAATATGAAGTAACCATGCTCGCTGATATCGCTGTACAACCTCATAAGAGCGATTATTTCCATAGAAATATGCATCGTATGCCTCATACTCATCCGGTTCGTTTTTAGACTGATCATGAGCAAATTCTGTATTCCACCCGGCGGTTAGGGTATTTGTCATAAGTCCCGGTAAATTTTCAGAAAGCCAGTCGAACCCCTTTTTCACATTAGCTCGATGCCTAGCTAAATATTGATCGTATTGAAAACTCACTTTTGACCCTCCTTCTTTTTCTTTGTTACCAGCTTTTCATAAAGTTCTCTCGCTTCATCTCCCTGGAAAGCATTGATAATCTCGACAGACTGATTCATTCGTTTTCTTCCTACAACCATTACTCCAGTGTCATTTTTGTTTGAGAAATCAATACTAACTAAAATACTATCTACCATTTTCAGCCTCCTTCCAGTAAACAGGTTTATCTGAATTGGCATTCATGGGTTCAGCCAAACAGTCGTTACACGGATCAAATTTTTCTTCGAGATCCTTATACTCGCAGGTTTTGCAATAGGTTTTGAAATCAACCTCTTTATAAATATTTTCCATTGGACACCTCACATGTAATATCTGAACCAAATTGCGTATAATCTCTGTTGATAGTCACACTCCATTAGCAGACTGTAAAAATCTTCCGCAGACATACTTTTCAACTTTATTGATAAAATTTTTAAAAATATCCACAGATTATAAATCATCATCACCACTTCACAAACCTCGTTTCATTAAATGTTTTCTTATCTTTCAATGCTTTGCTGATGGCAAGATCAATACCAGACCTGGATTTCAAATGATAGTAATACAGATCCGTATATGGCGTATTCATCCTGTCTATTCGACCAGCAGACTGCGCCATGATCTTATACGAATAATTCTGAGAATAGAATATAATCGTGTCTGTTGTAATACAGTTCCATCCTTCAGCCCCGGCATTGTACTGAACTAAATATACCCATGCATCGCTAGTCGGCACTGGCTGATGTTTGTGACCATTCCATTCCCCGACTTCGTAGTCAGAGAATATTTCCTTCAGAATCTCAAGCTCATAATCGAAATTGTAGAATATAATTGCTTTCGGATGTTTCTCCACAATTTCCAGTAAAGCTATTTGTCTGGACTGATCTGTGTTTACAATTTTTCTCCATACATAGCACAGACCGGCAGCATTGATAATTGGTTCTTTTTTAAACGGGTCCCATCTGGTTTTTCCAACGTCTTTGTACCTTTCGATATTGTACTTGACATAAATATCCTCGTGGTGCGAAACTGTCTGCCGCTTAAAATCCATATTTACCAAGATTTTATTTCGCAACCGGATTAGTCTGCCAGTATTCAAATATCGGTCAACTTTAGGAAATTTGCTGAATCGACTATAGACTATATGCTCTCTTGTAAATTCGCTTCGGTTTTTATAAAATCCGTTAGCCACAAACACCGGAATATAATCCTGCCATGTATCACCAGGAGTTGCGGATAGTAATATCCACTCGTTTACCTTGGCGATTTTCAAAAATGCTTTAACCCATGTTCCAGAGCCTATGACACGCTGCTCATCGAATATAAAGAAAGCATCTTTGACATCTGCATACTTCTTGATGTTGTTCCAGGAATCAATCACAACCTTATTGGTATATAAATTTTCTTTCTTATCTGTTGATAATAGAAATGGCGAGAGTTCTTCTTCCCATTCGAAGGTATCTCGTTTCCTAGCAGTTGTGATTATGTACAAATCCTTAATATTCACATCGTCCATAGGAACATATTCATTTGTTCCGAGCTCACCACCATTTCGAACATAATAGTAGGCTAGTGAGGTTCTTGATTTCCCACTACCAACACCACCACAAAGTATGCAGCCGTTTTGCATTCGTCGTACAGCCTCTTCCTGATAGTCCCGTAATTCTACGCCAGCCATCACACACCTTTCGTGACGAATCCATCTTCTGCCTCAACTTCATAGCCGTCGCCCTCCAGATCTGCTTTTGGACCATACAAGGGCATACAAGTCGTGATAGTTTCATCGCTCTGATTCTCTGAATGATAAAATTCATACAGGCAGTCCAGCACTTTTTTAGTGATAGATAATTTACGACAATCGTACACAACCTTGCTTAAATCTGAAACGCCCATGATTTTAGCAACATTGTCATAAAGCTCACTGATGCCGCACGTACACTGCTCTTTTGGAATAGAATATCTTTTCTTCATTCGTCATCACCCTTTCCAAATAACTTGTTAATCTGACGGAGCATTCTTCTTGTGCTCCATACATCTGAGAAATACATAGGCGTGTACCAATAATTTTCAGATGAATCATCCGTAGACATCGGATCAGATATCGAGTTACCTATTTTTATAAATCCTGCCAATCCAAGAAGCGATATTTGGATATAACACATCAGTCCAACAATTTCATCAACGTCCTGTGCGACTACTAAGATATGATTCTGGTAGTTCCTCGGCGGATCGCAATGCTCAAGCTGCTTTCGTATTACATGCACACCAGCAATCAACGTCGCTCCAGCACCGCAGCATGGATCGTTAATCGAAATATAACCATACTGCTCTATCTTTTCTAAAGCATTGGTCGCCACCACTTCAGCCATAAGTTCACACACATGATATGGCGTGAAGAATTGACCAGCCGAACGAATTCCCAGATCCAACCGCATAAACATTTTTCCGAGAAAATCCTGCTCTTGATTCTGATCCAGGGCCATGGTTGTATATGCTGCTAATTCTGGAAATATAGCTTGCTCTTCTTTTGAATACTGATGAATAATTTTTAGATACCGCTTCTCTCTTTGGTCGTAGTTGTCCTTGTCCAAAACATTCGAGATTGAACATGCATGAAGTAAAATATAATCTCTCCACACATCCCATGCCCGACGTCTATATGTAAGTTTCTGAAAAGATTTTAAAAACTTATCTTCCCAGTCAATTTTTGGTTCGGATTTCGTAGTTACTTCCGGTGGTTTCTCATCCTTCTTTTTCGTTTCGCCGAAAGTTGGTTGCCACTTAGGTGGCGGTTCTTTTGCTTTGAATGTTTTAGGTACCGTAGTCTTAATCTGTGGTTTCGACTTCGGTTTTTTCTTATTCCAAAACATAATTTTTCTCCTTTCATAAAGTAAGAGTGCCGGCTTTGACACCGACACCCTCAAAATATGATTTATGCGAACGGCTGTTCCTCTTCATCCGCATATTTCTCAGCAAACACATCCTCTTCAATCGTGACGTACATGGTCTTCAGATATGCCTTGATGCCAGATTTTCCATTCACTTCCCACTTTGACGGGCTGATGACCAGATCAACATTTCTGATTTCAGCATAGTCAAGAGAAGATACAGACTCCTCATCCAGTTTTGTTTTAGCTCTCCTGGTAACCATGTATACATTCGGCGGAATATTATCGAACCGAACAGCTACCTGAATATAGTGAAGAGGCGCTTCATCCTCGTCTCTCGGCGGAAGGATTCTCACATTCCATCCATCTTCGCCGAGTTTCTGTGCCTGGTCTGCATCCGGGATCACAACGCAGAAATTACGGTTGCCAGCTCTATTGTACTTAGTCTCCTCTCCTCTGAAATTTCTGAACATAATACGAGCATTTTCAATAATCAGCTCATTTACATTTGCTCTTGCCATGATTAAATTCTCCTTTATTTTTTTTTTTAATTTTCCGGTGGATTCATTGCATGCTTCATCACAATATCTGAAATATCATAATCAAGGTCACAGTCCATATGGAAGTTATCATTGTTGAAATGCGGGCAGTCGAAGCATATCCGATACTTATCCTCTCCGCAAGGCATCGCCCATGGAACAACACAATCTACATCGGCGTCATTTGCACCAAGCTCCGGAACATATGGGTCATCAGATACAAACCATTCAAAATCTCCGTACTGAGAAATAGTTTTTACAGCCTCATCAACTAGTTTGTCGTAGTAGGATCGGTCAATGCCGTCTTCCTTGCCAAGTTCTTTGACCATCTCTGATTCCATCCAGCGATAACCTTTGGAACCGGTTGCAGCATAGTAACGACCGTCTTTTTCTCGCATCAGAAGTCCAGCTCCATATCCATCTTTCATCGGACAGAACTGACCAACCTTTCCAATAAAGTGATAGTCGTGTCCTTTTTCGATCAATGGAGTAAGCTTATGGCATGTGGATTCAAAAGTTGTATCGGATAACAGTCCTTTCTTATAGTCACTCTCTGCCTTGCTGAATTCTTTTTCTTCCTTGCTGACATCCGGTAACTCCTCATTCAAATCCAAATATAAAGAGCTGCTCACAGATTTGGTCTCGCACATATCTTCAAATGCGATGTCTTCTCTGCTGAACAGCTTCTTAAATACATATGGAATCTGGAACTGAGTACCTGTTGCCGTCCATTTTCCACCTTTCTTTTTGTTGTCGCCAGGGACATAACCATACATCTTCTGGCATTCTTCTGCTGATTTGTACTTTGCGATATATACAGCATCATTGACCAAGCACATCCGATCGTACGTAGCCTCGTGCTCAAACGTGTATCCGTATCTCTCACCAAAGTCCATAACAAACTGAATAATCTCTGGTGTTGCATCTGGGATCTTAATAGAGTCTGTCTTAATGTGAGCAACCTGGAATCCACGCTTCAGAACCTCGTTCTTAAGATCGATCATGAATAATGCTCCACGTTTTGCCACGATGTTATCGATGTTTCTTGGATCACGGAACGGATTATCAAATGACGCAGATGTAAGACCGTATACTGAATTGATAGCCGTCTTCAGCGCATTGGCAAGATCTTTTGATGTCATCTCGCCGTCAATAACTCTCTGAATATACGGGGTAAGCTTGCCGTCCAGCATGGTATTAACAATATCCCAAGCCTCATGTTTAATGCTTACACGACCCTCAACAATATCACGGAACGCCTTCGTAAATCTCGGTCCAAACAGAACCTCAGCAATAGCACTATGCGGATGCATTGAAGAAATATCCAGGAGTGCTGCATTTCCATACATTCCGGGTACGCCCTGAGCAAATCCGCCCTCGCCCACTTCTTCTCCACGATATGTGGATTTTCCATGGTCAAATACATACCCAGGAAAATATGGAAGAATGCTGTGAGCTTCGAATGGAACCTCATCCTTATCATTGTACTTCCAACCATAGTGAGGTTCTTCCATCATCTTAGGGCAGGCTTCCTTAAGGAAGTCCATACTCTCTTTATCCAGCGACTCTACCGGCTCTGCCAGATTTCTGTAATGGAATTCTGACTGTGGTTTCCGGTTGGTTCCAAATATAATTCTGGTTGTAAGAGAGTTTGTAGTATCATTAACAGTCATCTCTGCTAAATCTGCCAGAATCTGTCGTGCTGTCCAGTCAGCCTCAAGATAATTAAAGGCCGCCTCAGTAGCAATAACATCGTTATCACAATACTCAGCGACCTTAATCCAAAGCTCTTCCGGAACCGGTTGGTCCCATGGAAGACCAAGCTCCTGGTGATGCGTTCCAGCTTTGATGATTCTTATTTTTTCATCGGAGAATCCTTTTTTCTTAAGATCATCATCGGTAAGGTTTCCCATCTCGATTTCCAATTTCTTAAGACTCTTCTTATTACCAGCCGAAGCGAAATCGTACACATCCGTATAGGATACGTTATATGCCTCTCCAAAGAAACAGTTTGGACTTCCGTTAATGATTTTCTGCGAAAGGTTATAGAGCTGTTCGTTTGTATAACCCATTAACCTTGCATACAGAATATGGTTATCATATCTCCGACAGTTGAAGCCAACCAGTCTGAACCGCATCAGCTCCTCGATCTCACTCGGAGACGGGTTGATCATTCTTACAACAGGCTTTCCCTCGCCCTCGATTTTCCAGTTTACAAGGAATAAGTTTGGAAAAACCTCAATATCATAGAATACCAGCTTTGCGTCATCATTTTTAACCGCTGTGGACGGATCTGCGGATTTAAACTGCATTTTGTTGACCAACTTAATACAGTAATCTGCCTGATGAGTGCTATTCGCTGCAAATGCTAATACTGCATTGCGCATGTCCGTGACGTCGTACTTCAAATCGCTCCCATACGCATCTTCCAGTATCTTGTAGATAAAATCGATACTGGGCTTAGTTCCCGGATGTATCTCCTTATTAAGATTCCGTTTAATCAGTGTTCTAAGCCCTTTCTCGCTCTTAATCGCTTCAAAATTTACCATTTTTTGTTCTCCTTTCAGCGGTAAACCGGAGCTAATTGTTGCGATAGGCAAATGGTTACACTTTGACAGCATACGCCGCAAAGAGCTTTTGCCCGTGAACACCTTAACTTCAACATGGTCGTCATACACTCTGCTAAGCTGTGTCGGATCGCCGGTATAAATATAATGAAGATGTATACCTTGTCCAGATTTACTAAGCTCAGCATAGGTCGGCGGCCACTTGCTTGCTTCTGCTAAATTCTTTTCAAATGACTTGTTTCCAGATTCGTCTGGAATGTCAAAGTCGATCACAATATGATTCTCTGGAACTTTCACATAATGGAGTTTTTTCGTATCAATTCCAGATAATTTCGTGCGAACAGAATCCCATTTTTTCTGAGGTGTTTCGTTTTCCGAAGCATACTGCGCGGGGCATTCCGAACACACATCATCAAATATAGATTCAGTGCTATCGAATTGGATCAGTGCCGGTTTGACTACTTCCGGCTTTTCCTCTACAGTCCCCTCTTCAAATTTTTCTGTTCTGAACCCAATGTAATAACTTCTAACACGGGTTCCATCATCCAGATTGAACCGTTCCTGAAAATCATGAAAATAGTTTTTAAGTTCCTCTTTAAATACCCTCTGCGAGAACGGGAATCCAACCTTGGCATCGTCACAGTAAGTTTTGTACATCTCCCATGCAGCTTTCAGAGTTGTCCCGTTTTCTTTCTTAAATACATGGTACGAATCGATGATAAAGTTGTAAAAATCATTAGATGCTCCAAGCATCGTGATCGGAATATAATCGTCATAACGACCGGGATTGCTCAAATATACTTCCTGGCAATGATAAGCGATAGCTCCCAACTCGAATTCTACCTGCTTCACAATCGTTTTGTACTCTTTTGGATTCAGCTTATTTCCAGACGGCGATACATCGATCAGTCTTCGAATCAGACCAGACTTCGCATCTGTAATCTTGACCGGCTTATTCGTTCCCATAAACAGGAAACATTTGAACCGGTTTGAGTATGTGGATTTGAATTTTTCATTCACAGTCATCAACTCATGAGATACTAAACTGTTTAATCTAGTGTTGTCCTCAATTCTCGACAAATCGCCATCGTGTTGAATAGCAACCAGAGGGTTTGTTTTAAATGCTTCCAATGCAAATGAATTGCTGGAAGATCCAAGTGCTTTTGCGTCAAATACAGAATAGTATCCGTCGAAAAGCTGCTGAATAATGTTAAGAACTGTGGATTTACCTGTTCCAGCAGCTCCGTATAAAACCATAAATTTTTGCAGTTTTTTGGATTCTCCAGATACGATTGACCCTATAGCCCATTCAATTTTTGTTCGCTCTTCTTCTGAATATAAAGTAGACATCAATTTCTCATAGGCAGACAAATCGCCAGCTTCAAGCGGGTAATTCAACTTTTTGCTGGCGTAGTCTTTTTTATTAGTTTCTGTATTGGAAAATATAAGTTTGTCGTCCAACGTATGAAAGCTGTCCCTCATCTGTTTCTGACAATACTTATGCCATGAGTCGATCATACCCGACTCGGCATCCCACATATGCAGGACTTTAATATCGGAGTTAAAACGCTGGCGGTTCTCCTCAGCATATCTATCCAGTTCGCGGTCAATGAGCTGCAAGGCATCTTGCTCGTCCGTAGACCATAAACCACGTTCCTCAATCCAGATAGCATAGAAATCACCACCTCGAATCATTAGATCAGTGCTTTTTTTAATAATGAACTTTGGATAGATTTCTATTACTCCACGTTTCGTTGAACGTGTTGAAATCACCATAAAGTCGATCATCGCATTTTTTACTCTCCTTCCGGACGCTTAAGTTCCTCAATTTCCTTTTCCAGTTTTCTGATGCGCAATGCCTGATCCTTCTGCTCGATTTTCATAACAACCAGATTTGCAGTTGTCAAGGCAGCAAAGATTGTAATCTGTTTATTGAAGCTCCGCTGTTTACTGACTGCCCTTGTGACAACATCCAGTCTTTTTTCCGATGACCGTAAACTGCTGAAAATATAAGTAAGCATTTCACCCATTATTTCTTACCTCCTTTTAATCCATTCATGAAGCTTTCAACAGTCTCAAACCGCCAATTTCCTTCATTGTTGAATGTAAATATAAATTCCTGATGGTTCTTCTGACGGATGCGAATACTGTTCTTTCCGTTCTGGAACCAGCTCTCCACTTTATCCCCAGCATACTGAGGAAAATATAACTCGAACCACTTATATACTTCGCTATGGCTCATAACGTCCTCCTATCTGACATTGTCGAGATACCAGTTAGCTTGATACCAGATCTCAATATCTCTCATGTCATATCTGCAATGTTCGATTGTGAATAAACCACCCTTGCCATCCCGTTCGTAGTCACGATTAAGGAATCGCCGAATAACATCGATGGCATAAGCCTTGTCAAATTTGGAATCATCCATAGAACCTAAACCAAGACTCACAATCATATCCCAAAACCACTGACCGGTTCGGTTACCGATGTCCGGATCATCCATGATGTGCTCTTCTAAGCGTATAGCAAGGGCAATAATCATTTCTAAAACACTGCACGGACGATTATCCAAATAACTTGCAATCATATTATCCCGGTATCCTTGCTCGTTTCCGAATCTATATCGAAGATCAATTCCATCGTCATAGCGGTTGCCATCAAGAGCAATCGTATACGTGAAATCTGTATCGTGAAGCAAAGATAACAGCTTACGATACGACAAACCTCGCGAATATTCATCGTCACATACGAGCTGGTACATCCAGTCAAAATATGCATTGTTCAGCTCATCCCGTGTCATCATACCTCCATCTGATGCGGCATATCTTCAACCACTTCAGAATAGGTCCTCTGATCAAGGAGAATTTCATAATCGCACTTTCTTGCGTCATTACGAACAAAGACAGAATCGTCCTCATACTCTCCAAAATGATTCAAAGAATCAATTCCAACAGCATCTTCCACATCCTCAATTACTTCATCATTTTCATCAGCCAACACACCATCTGCATAGTAGGTAAGACTGATCTGCTCATGCTCTTCATTATCGCCAAATTGCTCCGGCGGAATCACATACGGACCGGCTTCAGAAACAGGCTTTTCTTCCTCATCTGACCCAAAATCGGAATATCTGGTATACCCTTCTTTTTCTAATCGCCTTGCATACTCTTTGAGATCCGGTTTTTCTTTGTCTGCATCTTTAATACCTTCAGCAACAGTCTTTTTTACAGACTGATCTTTTAATTCCTGCTCACGTCTTAAGAAAACCTCCTTTACAGAGTCAATTTCTTCCTGCGCAAGAGCTTCGTATTTATCTTTAAGCAGATACCATGTCACCACCGAACCAGTCACAGTGCCGATGATAAATGCCAAAGAAAACAGAGCTTTATTACTCATCTTCGTCCTCCTCGTTCTGAATTGTCATAACAGTGAGAGCAAGCCCACCAAAAAGTAAAGAGGCACTCAACAGAATGCCTCCTGTGATATGTCTTTTTCTCTTAGTATCCAGTATGTAATCCATCATGGATATAAAATTTCCAATGCCATCCATCAGTGATGCTCCTTTCCGCCCATAAGAACGGCTAGACCACTAACAAAGCAAATACCAGCAAATGCTGAAAATGTTAATCCCATGAAACCTGTCATAGTTTAGGACTCCTTTCTATTCATAACTTGAAAAATAATGATTACCTACTTGAAACATTGGTGTTCCGTATTTTCCATATCCTCCAGCCGTGAAGAATATCGTATCCACATTGGTTCTGGATTGCAGTTCCTCTTCAACTAACTGGCAAATATCATCATCCACAAAACACTTATCAACTCTCCCATTCCACATGGATGAAAACTGATTTGCCTGATATATAACGCCATGCACTGTATCCGGGAAATATACAGAATCTATACGATTTAAGATGGTGTCGATCACTAATCGTTTTCCTTCCTCGCATTCGCCCTCAGCTTCTGCCATAGTTACAAGAGCGATTAGCTCAATATCTTCCTGCGGCAATAGCGTATCCTCCACATACTCTTCGATTTCAACTGCCGACACCGTTTCCTCTAAGGGTTGCTCAGAAATAATTACAATAGGATCAATAGGTTCAGCTTTTAAAGTCGGCTGCATTTCGATATACTCGTACTGATTTACCCGTTCTGCTGAGCAGACAAAACCTGTGCAAATAATCGCAAATACGCAAAGAGTAGGAAGGATTACCATACGAATACAATTTCGCATATGTATCCTCCTCACAAAATTAGATCAGATCGAGAATCGGTCCGTCTACATTGAACTCCATAAGAATAGCTTTCTCGTAACCGCCGTCCTCAGTTTCACGGTTGGTTTCCAGAATACCGAAATCAACGAAGTTGTCGCCGTTTTCGTTTCCCTCTGGTTTATAAATCCAACCAACAGTCTGGCTCATCTTAGTACGCTTAATACCGAGCTGATCGTATACATCGCTAAGGAATAAATATCCATTAGCCTTGAGCTTGTCGTTTGCCAGATTCTGCTGAGAACGCAGATACATAAGGTTGTAATCCATATTGGATTCGTACGCCTCACAAGTATCGTCAAAGAAACGAGCATAATCGTTCGTAGAAGGTGCTGCTACATCTACGGTAGACTTCACCTTTTTCTCTTTACCACTGTCTGGATCAGCTACGGTTTCCTCAAATTTCTTTGCTTTGATGTTGTAGCGAAGTTCTTTATCAACCTCCGCGCCAAAGCGCTCAACAACCCGATTTCTGTACTCCTTGAAAGTCTTATCCACAGTTGCATAAGCAGCTGCCAGTGCTACATTTCTCTTCTTGAGAATATTGTGAGATGCAACAATACTTGCGATAGATAATGTTCCAAGAGCAACAGCAGGAGCATAGAGCTTAGCGACTTTTACACCAGCCTGTACATAAACGATGGTCAAATCTTTCTTTGCGTCGTCCTTAGAATACTCCGCCGCCAGTTCCTCATTTTCAGCACATTTATGAATGGCATCAATATCTTTCTTGGACTTCTCCAATACGCTGTCCAACTTAGTTGTTGCATGGCAAGCCATAACAGCACTTGCAACAGTGCCAACAACACCAGCCACTACCAGAATCTCAGGGCTATGCTTCTTAAGTTTCACACTTACTTTGCTGAAGGTCGTGGAAACGTTCTTCATGATTTCTTCTTTCTTCATATCAGTTATTCTCCTCTTCAATTTTTTCTTTCTTCTCTAAATGATCGATCAAGTGCTGTGTGTACCACATGATCTTTTTCAAATCCTGAATGCCGTTTTTATTTTTCCAGCGGCACGCATACTTGATAATGTTACCAGTATCGGTCGCTTCGATACCTTTTAAATCGAAAGTGAATGCCTCAATAACATCGATCACTTCCAAACCTGTTTCTGACTGATAATGGCTCGGATGAGACACCATTTTATCATTTGATTCGTACATAAATATTCCCTCCTAGTTCAACGGTAATGCCTTCGGAAGTTTAATCATGTATCCGTCTCTTACACGAATTACAGATGCATTCCGAATATCGGTCCAACCGTATTTATTGTCTGTATAGTTGCCAGAAACGCCAACCAGATCATAGAAGTCAGCGACACTAACTACCTGGTATGTAGCAATAAGCTCGTCCATTCTTTCCAGGACATCTTCTGCTTCGCCACGAGATTCCAGAATGATATCATCGTAATCGTATCCAGTTCGCGTTCTTGACACGTTTCCCGAATCTCGTCGATCCCGATCGTCATAATACTTACGGTAAGAAATCTTGGATGACGTTGACGATCTCCCGCCCCTTGAGTTTCCGCTAACACCAAGGAATGCTCTGACAGCATCCAAGATAATGTCTTTTACGGCCGGAACCACAATGTCTTCAAAAATATAGCTTTTTACATCGTCTACATCTTCCGGAACAAATACGTTTGTAATCTTCTGAAGACCATTCTTTTTCTTCGATTTGACAGAACCACTGACAACCTTTTCAACTCTTTTCTCCGGAATATCATCATTCTGGTTCTGTCGTGATTTATGGGAATTGGATTTGTATTCCTCCATCTCTAAATCTCCTTTCAATTAACCGTTACCACTTTTCCAGGGAGGGTTATCCTCGTACTTGGAATACGGTTTGTTTTCTTCTTAAACTGATACACCAGATTACTCCTGGCTTTCTTTTCGGATGCCGCGTATGTAGAACCCTGCCATCTATTTGCAACGCAGATATCAAACTCCATAACCGGTCCATCATACATATACTGATTCATAGGACACCTCCCTTAAAAAGCAAAAGGGAAAGCACCCTGTTATAGGTACTCTCCCTCTGTCTGAATCATCGATTCAATTCTTATTCAGAATCCTCTTCTGTCTTTTCATCGATATCCGTAAACTCTCCGTCGACGATATCGCTATTCGGCTGAGTTACAACCGTCTTACGATTCTCACGCCAGTTCTTGAATTTTGCTGCTGCCGGAACGACTACGAATTTGTAGGTTAATGCACCTGCAATCATAGCCAATCCGATAGTTGTTGCTTTCTTCATACCGCCGTTAGAAGCCGCCTTCACGATCTCCTCAGTAGTTGTTTCGATAACCTCTTCGTTGTTGTTCATGATTTCGTTGTTCTCCATAATATGTTCTCCTTTCAGATTTGAAATATGTGGTTCTTCCATAATAGTGTTTGTAAATTCTGCGAACCTTACATTAAGCCACGGAAGTCATACCTCGGACCATAGCCATAATCAATAACCAGACAAGGTGTTCCATCCGTAGCAAGCTGGGAACTAAATCTCAGATCGATATATCCATTATCAATATTCCAGCCAAGATCATCGCCAAGCTTAATAGGCTCTAATCCGACCTCATAATAGAAATCATTAAGTGAAATATACATTTCATCTCGCATTTGACGATTTAATTCATTCTCAGCCTTTTTTAATTTGTCGATGTCCGATTTAAAATATCTTCCGGATACAGCATCGAAACATAAGGTATCGCCTTTTGCTGTGACGATAACTTCTTTGTTTTCAACTGGATTTTTCTCAAGACGTTCCTTAGCAACGGCATCCCTCACAGTCTGTTCCTTTTTCTCGCCGATTGTTTCTACCACTTTTTTCTGATAATCTCTCAATGTCGATTCGGAAATGGTATACGCTGCGGTCAGTGCTGCGTTTCTTCTGGCATTAACAGAACTTGCTCCAATAAGGCAAGCTACTGATACTGTTCCAGTAACTGCCGCAGGAATATAACATTTCCAAGCAGTTTTAATAGTGTCAATCGGTTCCAGTTTCTCAGTGTGCTGACGACGTTTTTCCTCATCTAATAATTGGATTGCTTTAGGGGTGGCTCGTACAGCCATTACGGTAGTTGTCACCATTCCAGCAATTCCAACTCCGGTGAGGATTTCGGGACTATGCTTTACCGTAGCTGTTTTTACACTTCTACAAATTTTTGTTAAATTTGGTTTCTGCATTTCGGTCTATCCTCCATAAAATATAAACGGGGCACAAGGCCCCGCGATTTATCTAACCAACCAGAACTCCGGACGAACTCCACAAGAGTCCGAAGCGCCGCCGTAGTTCGTACCGCCAAGGCTGCTCACATAGGCAAAGTGAGCCGAAGAAAATTCCTTCTTGGTAGCATTTCGGAGCCAACCCCACGCACAATCGTTGTTGTAATAAGCAACGCGGTTTCGTCTCTGTTTCATGAGTGGTAACTGCTCATCATCATCAGGCTCGATATGTTCTTTATCCCAGTTGTCGCCCCATCCGCAGATTTCACCAAGCGTAGGAATAGTCAGCCCAGTCATGTGATTTCTTAACACTTCCGGAAACATTTTAAACAGATCATTTTCAATCCATTTTTTAAGATCGGATTTTTCATATCCACCCTCGTTGCTTCCGTTTTCGTTCATCGGGCGTTTTGCGATATAATCATCGAACAAGAATAATACCCTATCGCCTTTTACCATCTGTACGGTTGCCGTGAATGTTCCGAGATCTCCTAAAGGAATCTCAATCTGATCACCGACGGCAATGTCGTTCGGAAGAATCGAGCTAGTTCCAAACAGGGTGCTAAAAATCTCAGCTGTAATTTCAGCATCGGCTTTGCAATATTCCGCACATGCCTTGGTTGCTTCATTATTTGCACTGAGATTGATATACTTTCTATACATTCTCTCTACAATTGGAATGTCAACACCTTTCTCGGTTAAGCTGATAATTTCCTCTCCTAAAGTCATTTCTCTTGTACACATATCGTTGTTCTCCTTTCAAAAATATAAAAATTTATTTTGGTACCTATGAAATTAGCAGATCTATAATCCACTCAAGCATGTCTTTTGCACAAGAAAAAACATAACTTGTCCTAGGATTCACACATGAATATGAATCGCATTCATCTCGAAACGATTCAATCACGATCAACGGTGGTATCTCTGGGTGTTTGCAGAGTCGTATCAACACTTCTCTTCCAGCCCATCTCATATAACTCGCCTGCTCGAAGTCATAACCACGCTGAATTATTGGCATTGTTGCAATAGCATAACGGACAGTATAAATGGCTCTTTCAGTCGGTGATTCCATTTGTCTCCTCCAAAAAAAAAAAGCGAAAGAGTCTTGTTAGGACTCCTCCGCTTCATCTTTGTCCCTCCGGGCAAGTGCTTCACTGACCTTTTCTTCAATTTTTTCATCCATTTTCTGTTCATTCACCCAATCAGTGATAAGGTTTACACCTACACCGATTACGGTTGCTGCTACTCCAATAGCCTTAATCCATTTACTTTTATTATTCATTATGACACTCTCCTTTCATAATACAGCTTGCGATTTATGCGAAGTTAATCTTCATCGGTTTCTAATTGTGGACTATAGACAAAATCAATCACATAAACTTCCAGCCCATCTTCTAAAATGGTCTTATGATGATTGAAATCAATCCAAGAAAGTCCATCAGAATATATCCAATGCCATCCCAATTCATCTCCGCCAGGAATAGTAGGCATTCCTAAAAAATTATAAAAATCATTCACGTATACGGAAGCACCCAAACACCAATTACGATTAAGATGGTACTCAGCTTCCAGCACCTGTGCGACCGTACTTTCGAAATATCGTTTGGAAAACGAATCGTAAAACAATCTAACATCTTCGGGATTACGTTCGTCAAAAGCTAATGACGTGTTATCGCATAACCCACATGCTGATACATAAGTGTTCTCGGCTTTTTCGACCATAATTGAATCTATAATCTTCTGGTGTGCTTCTTCCCCATACAGTTCTTTAAGTTTGTCTTTATAGTCCTGATATGATGAATTCAACAAAGCATACGCACTCGAAATTGATGCCTGCTGCCGCTTATTCAGAACATTCGCTCCAAATATGCAAAATATGGTTGCGGTTCCGCTGATTGCTGCCGGAATATAGCAGACCCATGCCGATCTAACCGCTTCGAGCTTGCTATAAGCCTCCGGATCACCATCATGATTTACTTTGCTGTCGGCTCTAATTTTACGAAGAGCTTTCGGTGTTGCACGTACAGCCAATACTGATGTTACAATAACACCAGCTGCACCAAGTCCAGACAATATTGTCGGTGATGCTTTTCTCAGATAGATTTTTGACCTCTGAGCGAGTCTTTGAAGATTTGGTTTCCTCATCATGTTCTCCTTTCGTTTTTTTTTTTATTTCATAGCATGTAATAAATCCAGGACATCTGTGGATATGTCCACTGCTACTGAAAACATAAAATTGTTATCCGGATTGATTTTTGAAAACTGATTCATCATTCGCCGGAAGTCACCAACAAATATGATGAAATCCTCAACCGATCCAGATTTCTTTGGATAAAGTCTACCGACGATGTATCTTTTCAACTCATCAATAGCCCATACCGAATAGCTCGATTTTTCAAGCTCTTTCTTCCATTTCCAACCGAATGGAAACCACGCATCCATCTGATACGTATCGCATAGCAATAAGTCAAGTTGTTCGATAGACATCCGCTCTCTCCTTTCTACAAAAATAAAAGAGAAACAGGATGGACTCGAACCATCGACTTCGGGACTTTAATCGTCTCGCGCTCTCCCACTGAGCTACTGTCTCTCATAATATGCCTTGTAAATTTTGCGAAGTAAAAGGAAAGAGGCGTTGTATTCGCCCCTCTCGGTTAATTTAAACCAATGCTCTTTAAGATGCTCATCAGCTCGTCTTTATTGAGTTCTGCATCTACATCCAGATGAAGATGCGTCTTTCCATCACTTATAGTGGTGATAGCCTCGTTCAACTGAATATCAATGTTGTATCCGGTTTTCTTGCGTATTACCATCTTTATTGCTTTAGAAATAATTCCCCTCGTGAATTTCGATACTATTCTCATTTCGTCCATGCTCCTTTTACTCCTTTCAAAGCTTCGGTTTTTCATAAAAGGAACTGTTATTTTGGCGAAAAAGAAGAGACGTTGTTAGCGTCTCCGTCTCTTTTGGATATGTAACTCATAAATCCCCAAGGTCAGCACAATAGTTGCTACTATTATACCTAAGATGGCAACGATCATACCGACTGCACTCAAAAATATCCACGCCATCAAAGCTCCGATAATACTAATCAGTAAAATCGAACTTGCCGTGGCGAAATACTTAAGAACACCAATCGCATAATCAGTTACTTTTCCGATAGATACATAAGTTTCAATCATTTTTCGTTCTCCTTTATATGAAATTATTTAGTTCCTTTTTCCATAAAAGTCTTTGTAAAAAGTGCGTTCAAATCTCACGTCTATCGAAACATGTTTCCCATCGTTGACGCTGTATCGGCTTCATTTTTAATGCCCACATTATTTGTCTTATAGTGACCGTCGGATATAGTCCGTCCGTACACTCCCCGGAGCGGCTATCAAAATATTCCTTGAATTTTGGATGTAAATACAAAGAGTCAGTCAGCCACGAATCAACCTCGGTCCAATATGTACTTTTTGTATCTGCACTAAATCGCTGCTGAATCACTGCGAGACCTTTATTCCCTATCGTAAATAGGGTGCAACGATCATACACAGGATGATTGCAAATATAAAGTTCACCGTACATCGACAAATAGATGTCTGGCTTTTGATAATGGTACCGCATTTCTATCTCCCCATAGCAAAAAGAAAAGAGCCTTAGATTTCTCTAAGACCCCTCTCGTTTTAGCTAATATTCAAACTTATTTGTCTTCATCGGCAACGCCTAAGACGTCTTCTCTGGTTGGGTATACGTTTTCGTACTTTTCATCCCCTTCACAGCCATACTCATCTAAATCAATGCTGTGACCACAGTGCGGACACACCAAGGTATCCTCCCACTCGTCTTCAAACTCCATTACACTCCCACACTCAGAGCAAATATATCTTCCGCTCGTCATTGCCTTGATCTGATTTTCGTTAAAAATACTCATGCTAAAATCTCCTTTCAAATTGTACGATCGTCACACTCGTATATTAAGTATAACGACCATAGTTAATCTGTTCAAGAGATAAAGCTTTATTCTCTCATAAAGAGCCATGTATTTTTCACGCAAAAATGAAAAGGAGATGTAACTAAATCACATCTCCCAAAGCTCCATTACCATTCTACGATAACAATTCGATTCTCTTTGCAGAAGAATACGTCAATTACTATATCAGCTTTTAAATCTGATTGATCGATATGATACTCGAACCTTGTTTTTCTGTCGTTTCCATTCTTTACAATTTGACTTTGAATCGATGGTTCTCCACCGTCATCACAGTTATTATCCATAATGGTTACGATTCGTTTTTGCAAGTAATCACTCTCTTCAAACATGACTGTAAACTGCCATAAATAATCTTCCTCCTTTCCACATGGTACACTTGTTGTTATCATGTCTGTTGTCTTAGGAACTTCGATATAGATTTTACTCATATTTAAAACTCTCCTTTCCATAATAGAGATTGTAAAATACACGTAGAAAAACGAAGAGGACATGCATCACACACGCCCCCAACGTTTCAGAATTTCCTCTCTATTTCTTTGTAGGTCTAAAACGGTTGATTAACCCTTTGAATGTTGAAGATGTGAAGGTTCCAGTTTCTTCAAACTTAAATCCTTTATTCATCCAGATACCATAGCACATCAACGGAATCAATAATTCTGCCGCTGCGATACCAACTCTGAAATATCGATCCTTAACCTGCTCTGCGATCTGCCGCTCTTTGAAGTCACCATCTTTTGTAACGGACTCGCCGTCCATAATACGCCGATTGTATTTCTCGTCAGCATCCCACACGCTCTTGTTCTCTTCGATTCTCAGCTTATAAAGCTTCGTCAGATCATCAATCGCTGTTGATTTCTCTTTGGTTCCGGACTGCAAATCAGATAAAGCCTCAATCTGTGCTGCAATCTCCTCATTTAATAATTCTTCGATATTTTTTTCTTCCATTTTGTTCTCCTTTCAAATAATTATTAGGTTCATTCCATAATAGAGAGTGTTATTTATGCGAAATATAGTTTTTCAACTCTACTCGCAGCCGTACGTAACGCTGTTTATAAATTGCATCCGCACCAGAACGATCCAACTCGAGAAATAAATAAGGTCCGCTATCTGGATCTGATTCATCGACCCTAAGCGAACCAACTGGCTTTTCTCTGAATATAAATCGTGATATAAGCATTCCGATAACAACACCGATCAGTAATACGATTATCAAACTCATGGTTTCCTCCTTTCAAAAAGTTTTCTGAAAATCACCATCCGGCAATTTTTCAAATATCAAATTAGCATGTTTTCCGGTAACCTTCGTCCTGTTTTCTAATCTAGGATAAAAATAAAAGAGAGAATGTGTATCTAACTACCAAACTGTCAGCCCCTTTTAATGCCTCCCACCTGGATAGGTAATACACAACCCATAGCCATTAGTCATTTAGTAGTTTTATTCTCTCATAATATGCTTTGTAAATTTTGCGAACTATTTCCTTTCTCGATTCAGCAGCCAAAAGAATCGTCTGTATAATTCGTAATAAGTATCTTTGCAACACGGTATTCCTAATCTAACTTTCAAAATATCATAGGACCAGCCCTCGGTGACAGCTTTTAAAATATATGGGGCTAATTGTTGATCTGTCTGCTCAGCCACCCTTTCGATCATATCGGTTCGCTCTGAATAATACGCACGTGCTATTCCGACTTTCGCTGTCGGATCGCCAAGCGTGCTGGTTACTATGAACATCGCCCAATCTGCTGGTTTACTGCTGAAACTATTGAGTGATGCATAAGCCTTTCTCCAAATCGGGTATTGAAGACAGAAGTGTTTTAATTCGTAGTAGCGATGTTTCTCAATCCAATAAGGATTTTTTTCGGATAATTCCGGTCTGATTGTGGTTGCCATAATGTATTTCCTCCTTGTGAATTCTATTCTAGGTTAGAAATAAACAATAGTAAAAACAACCTCAGTGGAATGACCGCAAAAAGAAAGAGCCGCTGTTAGCGACCCATTCTCATATTCTTAAATCTAATTCTCTGTAATTGAATACGCATGTCAGATATTTCTTTTCTGATAGTTTCAACTTTCTGGTATTCATATCCTTTACATCTGAACATCATGTCCTCGAAATAAAGAATTTTACTCTCCAATCTTTGTTCTTCACTACTCATACTGCACCTCCATAAAATATGTATTCATTTCATAAAGGGAGTTGTATATTTTGCGTTTTCCATCTAATCATCGTTAATTCGCAAGGATAATCTTCGAAACCAACGGTATCGCAAGTTATTAAACCTTCTATAACCCCGTCTATAATTTCTGATTCGTATTGTTTATATGGGTAAATATAATCCGGCAAGTATCTCCGAATGCATCTACAACCAACACATTGATACCGTGGTACTATGATCCATCTGCTTTTTCGACTCTTAGTGCGTACAATTCTACGAACACTATCATAATATTTAAGTTTGTCCCCGCACATCAAACAATTACCGACAGTCATATAGAAAATTCCTTTACCTGTTTTCTTTAGGATATATGAACATCGGTAACAATTCAATATTTGGGTAGACATAAAAATACGCCCAGATGACCAGGCGTAAAATTATAAGCAATGTTCTACTGTACCATTTTCTGTACCATTTTTGAATATAAAGACGCTTTCTGATGACTTCAGACGAAATAATCGGTTTCAAAAAATCCAGTAAAATCAACGGTTTGAAGCTTGATGAAACTTGTCGAACTCCGAATAGCTATTTCAAGAGGCGAGTGCTAATTTTTTATAAAAAACTTCCACACCGAGCTGGTCACGGAACAGCTCATAATCAATGGATAAATCAAACCATCGAGAAGTTTTATCCTCTGCTGATTTGGTCGTTTCAATCAATACGCTACATTCTTCCATCG
>ERZ791931.187-NODE-187-length-77000-cov-6.939359_pt1 | contig 77000 bp, 61 predicted proteins | sample MGYA00510127_ERZ791931 | MGnify/ENA primary metagenome ERZ791931 (study PRJEB30046, sample SAMN00792067) | human gut metagenome | study: EMG produced TPA metagenomics assembly of the A metagenome-wide association study of gut microbiota in type 2... | reverse complement strand
GATGGAGCTCTTTTCAATTAGAATACAGCGCACTTTTCAATTAGTATCTACATATTTCCAAAAAGCCGCTTGCTTTTTTCCGCACCATGGGTTGGATTTTTGTTCCTTATGCCGTGATGGAAAGCGGATATATGGTGATGTCGTCTATTCTGCCGGTACGTGACGGAGTGGATGAACTGAGTCTGACGGTTTGGACCGATAAGCTTTTTCTCCATCCTTTGGGCCCTTACTGGTATTTGCATACACTTATGTTATGTAGTACGACTTATTATCTGCTCGACAGAGTAGGAAGGAGATGGTTGAAAAATACGCTTTCTTTTTCTATTGTGTTGGCTTTATGTCTGGCAGTCGAATCTACAGTACTTCATATCAGTTCTCTGCCTCATGTACTTTATTTCTGGGGAGGAATTATGTTGCGTCGCTGCAATCTTTCTTTTACCGGTTTCTTCAAGACTTCCTGGTGGGGAATACTGCCTTTTATCTGGTTGTCTGCCAATGAACAGAACCTGAATTGCTTTACGTGGGGAGGAATGGCCATGGTATATTTGGCTATTAGCATGGGACTGACTGTTTATCCTTTTCTTTCGGGAAAGTTGAGAGACGCATGTCTGTATATTGGCAGAAATACGTTTGTGATATTGGTTTTCTCCCCTATTTTCACGGTAATTACAAAATCTTTTGTATCTTTCTTCAGTTTTGATACTTCAGGAATGTGCTTTTTGATTGTTTCGGTAGGTTTTGTGCTGGCCGGAAGCTTTCTGATAGCCTGGTGTATGGACCGGTGTAAAGTGTCTTGCTTTTTCTGGGGAAAAGAACGTATGTTGCAGTAAACTCGTGACAAGGTGGCAGACAATGATTTTCCTGTGAGAAGAAAGCTTTTTGGCATTTTATTTGTATGCTTATAAGAAAAGGTTATTCATTAAAAATTATAATATTATGATTTCAGAAAAATTACAAAATGCCATCAACGATCAGATTACTGCTGAAATGTGGTCATCTAATCTTTATCTTTCTATGTCTTTCTACTTGCAGCGTGAAGGTTTCGACGGATTTGCAAGCTGGATGAGAAAGCAGTCTCAAGAAGAGTTGCAGCATGCATACGATTTGGCAGACTATATGACAAAACGTGGTGGTACTGCTAAGGTTGGTAAAATTGATGTAGTACCTCAAGGATGGGGAAGTGTTGTTGAAGTGTTTGAACATGTATATCAGCACGAGTGTCATGTATCTGAACTGATTGATAGTTTGGTAAATGTAGCTTCTGAAGCAAAAGATAAGGCTTCTCAAGATTTCTTGTGGGGCTATGTACGCGAACAGGTAGAAGAAGAAGCTACTGCTCAGGGTATTGTAGAAAAACTGAGAAGATGTGGTGATGGTGCCGGTATCTTGTATCTGAACGATCAGTTGGGACAACGTAAATAAACTCTCATTTTTTTGAGAGAGACAGGCTGTAGTAACTATTTTATGGTTTACTACAGCCTTTTTCTTTAGATAACTCTACATTTTATATATCTATTCAGAAAATAGGAGGCAGCCCGGCATCGTCAATGAGCGAAAACTTTGTTTTCTCTTTGCCTTTGCTCTTACCTTTCACTATCTTTTCGGATGATAGGGTGCGGCTCGGCATTACTTTCGCTCAAAAGCAAGCTTTTGGCTTGGTACTGCACTCGCCTTTTTCTATCTTTGTTTGCGCGAAGATAGGATACGGTTCGGCAAAGGAAAATCTGAAAACGTTGTTTTCGTTTTCCTCTGCTCTCGCCTTTCGCTATCTTTGCCTTTACTTAATAAGGTTGAATAGACATGGTAAATTGGTTTTTTCGCGGTTGGAATTGGTGTCGTCGCTTCCGTCATCGTTGCGGGTACGGAGTTCATTCTCCTTCTGATTTTTTCTTGATTACTTTTGTGGTATACGAGCGTATGGCATTTTATGCATACCGTACTTTGCATGATAAGAGAAAGGCTGTGCTGTCTTTACCACATTATCGTGAAAAGGTCGATAAATTTTTATTCCGGTTTACCAACTACTGGCAACCTTCTTCTATACTCGAAATAGGAACAGGAAGTGGCTTGTCGACTGTTTATATGGCTGAGGCTAAACAGGTACCAGTTCATACTTACGACTGTAGTCTGCACCAGGACGTGAAAAACCTGCTGGCTTCTTATCCTCAGATTGTATATCACACAGAGGATGCCTGGCAAAAGACGATTGACTTTTCTGCCGACCTTGTTCATATTGCTCATACCCCTTATTATAAAGAAGTATTCGAAGCTTTGTGCAGTAAAGCCGGTTCGCGTACCTGCTTTGTAATTGCTTCTCCTTATGCCACGAAAGAAAAAAAAGAATGGTGGAACTCGGTAATTGCCGATTCGCGTACGGGGGTTACCTTCGATTTGTATGATGTAGGTATTGTTTTCTTTGATAAACAGCGTATTAAAGAACATCGCATTGTGAATTTCCTATAGTCATTTCATGGATAGGTAAAGGTGTCTCATTATAAGGAGACGCTCGTCTCATTCTAATGGTACACCCGTCTCACTACAATGAGACGGGTGTACCACTGTAATGAGACATCTTCACTTTCTGAATATTCAGGGAGATATTTATCTTTCTTTAAAAGAATATGGCAAGAGAGTTAGCTTTGCTTAAAAGAAACCCGCTTTTAGGAAAAAGCGTCTTTTGCAAAGATAAGTTTATTTAAAAATCAGTATTTTGAATTTTAAAATATGAATCTAATGCTTTGTAAAACAGTATTTTATATTATGAAGAACAATTTTTCTAAAAAAAAACTTGAATTGAGTTTAGGAACATTGTCTTTTCGGTTGTCATGTATATAGAAACCCGATAAAATAAGAGATAATGAGTGAATTGAACGATATAGAAAGTCTGCTCCCCCTTTACTGCGAAGGATTGGTAACCGAAGAAGAGCGTATAAAGGTAGAGTCATGGCTACGTGAGTCGGAAGAAAACCGTCGTATTGCTCGACAGATTGAGATGCTTTATATGGCTACTGATACTTTGAATGTAATGAAGCAGGTCGACACGGAGAAAGCATTGACGAAGGTAAGGAGACGGATGAAAAAACGCAAAGAAATTGTATGGTGGACCTGGGCACAACGTGTGGCTGCGGTGTTATTCCTTCCATTGCTGGGAGCATACTTGATTGAGCGTTATGCACAGACAGACACTATACAGATGCTGGAGGCACGTACCAGTCCAGGTATGACTGCAAAAGTGATTCTTCCGGATAGCTCGGTAGTACATCTGAATTCTGATTCCCGCTTATGCTATCCTTCTTCGTTCCGTGGAGAAGAAGAGCGTAAAGTAGAGTTACAGGGAGAAGCTTTTTTTGATGTACAAAAGAATCCGGAACAGCAGTTTATTGTTTCTACTTCACGGGAAGCACAGGTGAGGGTATTTGGTACCCGTTTTAATGTAGAAGCGTATAGTGAAGATCCTGATATAACGGTTACGCTGGTAGATGGACGGGTTGGTTTTGATTATCCTTTGAAAAAGGAAGTAAAAGAGTTGAGGCTTACTCCGGGAGAAAAAGTGGTTTATAATTCTCGTTCAGGACAAGTCGAACTTTTCAAGACGTCTTGTCGGACAGAAACGGCTTGGGTAGATGGAAAGATTATTCTGGAGAATACACCTGCCAAAGAAGTGCTGCGCATTTTGGAAAAGCGGTATAATGTACAGTTTATTGTACATCCGAGTATTAAATTGACTGGAGCTTTTACCGGAACATTTACCAATCAGCATTTGGAACGAATTCTTGAATATTTTAAATTATCGGTAGGACTGAGATGGAAATATATAGAGCCGAAAGATCCTTCTGATACAAAAACACATATTGAGATATATTGATAACCTAAATATTGTTGACCCTAAAATTTTATTGTTTATGATAACACATAATTCTTCCTGATTACAAAAATACGGGAAAATATTGGCGTATTCTCCCGTATAAATAAGTTCCCTGTTACTTGTTTGGCGACAAGTAAATAATTTTAGTAGAAACTTTAATTCTCAATACAAATTTATGAAAAATAATTGTCATTTGCAACCATCGGAGCAAGGAAGACAAATGAGGAAATCTCATTGGCTTGCTTCGTTAAGAATATCTCGAGCTATGAAATTATCCGTCCTTTTTTTCGTCGGATCACTGGGTGTAAGTTATGCTTCTGGAACCTCTTATGCACAGACTGCAATGGTTAGTGTAGAGTCGCAGAATGTAACGGTAGGAGAAGTTTTGAAAGATATAGAAAAACAGTCCGATTTTGACTTCTTTTACAATAACAACCAGATTGATTTGAATCGTCGTGTGTCTGTATCTTCTCGTAATAGCGATATCTTCAATGTGCTGGATCAGATGTTTGCTGGAACGAATGTGTCTTATTCTGTACTTGATAAAAGTATTATTCTTTCTACAAAAGAAATGGGTCAGCATTCTGTACGTCAGGCATCCCGTTATACCTTGAAAGGTAAGGTTACAGATGCCAAAGGAGAACCTGTTATTGGGGCAACAGTATTGGAAGTGGGGACAACCAATGGCTCTGTAACTGATATTGATGGAAATTTTACTTTAAATCTGTCTAAGAGTACAGCAAAAGTAGAAGTATCTTATATCGGATATAAGAAAGAAATATTGGAAGCCAAAGCCGGAAGTCCACTCAAGGTAATCCTGAAGGAAGATACAGAGGTGCTTGATGAAGTTGTAGTAACAGCTTTGGGTATCAAACGTGAACAGAAGGCATTGAGTTATAATGTGCAAAAGGTAGGGGGAGAAGATCTGACTACTGTAAAATCTTCTAACCTGATGAGTTCTTTATCGGGAAAAGTTGCAGGTGTAAATATTAATATGAGCTCTGCCGGTGCCGGTGGTGCTTCGCGTGTGGTCATGCGTGGTACAAAATCTTTAGGCGATAACAATAATGCTTTGTATGTAGTAGATGGAGTACCTCTTTTCAATGTGAACCAGGGTAATTTGCAGAATGGATCATTGTCTTTGCAGCCTCGAGGGGAGGGAATTTCCGACTTTAATCCCGATGATATTGAAAGCATCTCTGTATTAAGTGGTCCGGCTGCAGCCGCTCTATATGGTTCGGAAGCTGCGGCAGGTGTCATTATGATTACGACTAAAAAAGGAGAAAAAGGTAAGGTAAAAATAACCTTCTCGAATAATACTACTTTTTCAACGGCTGTCAACATGCTTGATTTCCAGAATAGTTATGGCAACCGTCCGGGAGAGTTCGCCAGCTGGGGAGAGAAAGGTACTGCAACCGGCTTTGATCCGATGGAGTTCTTCCGTACCGGCTCTAATGTGTCTAATACCTTGTCCATGTCTACCGGTACAGATCGTAACCAGACTTATCTTTCTATTGCTTCTACAAATACGAACGGAATTTTACCGACCAATGATTATGACCGTTATAACTTTACGTTCCGTAATACAACCAAATTTCTGAACGATAAAATGACTTTGGATGTTGGTGCAAGCTATGTCATTCAGAAAGACCAGAATATGATGGCACAAGGACGTTATTACAATCCGTTGTTGTCTTTGTATCTGTATCCGCGTGGTGAGAATTTCTCGGATGTGCAGGTATTCGAAGAGTATAATGAGACTCGAGGAGTTGCGTTGCAACGTTGGAAATGGGGTACACAGGGATTGGATATGCAGAATCCGTATTGGATTTCTTATCGTAATCTTTATGGAAACAAGAAAGATCGCTATATGATGAATGCGTCTCTTTCTTATGATATTCTGGATTGGCTGAACATAACAGGCCGTGTACGTATTGACCATTCTTCCAGTGACTACGAACGGAAAAACTATGCCGGAACCATTGAACTGTTTGCCGGTGAAAAGGGATTTTATTCGCTGGAGAAAATTAATGATAAGCAGGCCTATGCCGATTTTATGATTAATATCGATAAGCAATTTGGTACAGACTTCTCTCTTTCTGCCAATATCGGTACCAGTTATGCAGACAAGTATAACGATGTGGCAGGTGCTCAGGGAGCTTTGAAAGACATGTCGAATCTGTTCAATTATCACAATATTGATATAAAAAACGGACGTGATTCTTATCTGATACAGAAAGGCTGGCGTCAGCGTACTTATGGTGTGTTTGCCAATGTGGAACTGGGCTGGAAGAGCATGCTTTATTTGACGGCTACCGGCCGTAACGACTGGGATTCTGCTCTTGCCAATACCGAACAGCTTTCTTTCTTCTATCCGTCGGTTGGTCTTTCTGCCATTGTTTCTGAGATGGTGAAACTTCCGGAAGTTATTTCTTATTTGAAAGTGCGAGGTTCGTATGCATCTGTGGGTTCTCCTATTGCACGCGGCTTGTCTCAACCTGGATATAAGTATGCTCCGGGTTCGGGTGCATGGGAAACCAATACTTTCCGTCCGTTGGGCAAACTGTATCCGGAAAGAACCAAGTCTTACGAAGTAGGATTGACTGCAAAATTGTTTAAAAACACTTTGAGTGTTGATTTGACTCTGTATAAGTCGAACACCTATAATCAGACTTTGAGTATTCCGTTGTCTGCTTCCAGTGGATTTTCTTCCATGTATGCCCAGTCCGGTAATATAGAAAACCGGGGTGTGGAACTTACTGTAGGTTATAGCAACAAATGGCACGATTTCGGATGGAGTTCTGTACTGACATACAGTGCGAACCGGAACGAGATAAAGGAATTGCTGGATAACTATTACGACCCTCTTACCAATGAATATTATAGCATGCCGTATATCGACAAGGGAAATGTACGTTTGGTCAAAGGAGGAAGCATGGGTGATATTTATGCAGACAAAATTCTGGCTCGTGATGGAAATGGACGTATAGAGGTGGATAAGACCGGTAAGCCGAAATTAGAGTCGATTGCAGATAATCCTATAAAACTGGGGTCTGTCTTGCCAAAAGGAAATCTTGGCTTCAAGAATAATTTCTCCTACAAGGGCTTTGATTTGGGTGTATTGCTGACTGCTCGTTTGGGTGGCGTCGTGGTTTCTAATACCCAGTCTTACTTGGACTATTATGGTGTGTCAGAAACCACAGCAAAAGCCCGTGACAATGGAGGAGTACCTGTAAACGAAGGCTTGATGGATGCAGAAAATTTCTATACCGTGGTGGCTGGTCCTAATGGACTTACTTCACGTTATGTATACAGTGCCACTAATGTACGCTTGCAGGAACTGACCTTTGGTTATACCTTCCCGCGTGAATGGTTCCATGGAGTAGGCTTGTCTGTAAATTTTGTGGCTTCCAATTTGTGGATGATTTATTGCAAGGCACCGTTTGATCCGGAACTGACTTCTTCTACCGGTACTTATAACCAAGGTACGGACTTCTTTATGCAGCCCTCAACACGCAATCTCGGATTCAATGTAAAACTATCATTCTAAGTAGAATATACAATCATGAAAAATACAGTCTTAAAAAAAATACAATACGGAGTAGGAGGTACATTGCTATGTATGTGTGCAGTTTCTTGTATGGATATGTCGGAAATCAATGCTCCCCGTTACGATGCGTCAAATGATGAAATTATCCGCGATAACTTTAAGGCAGGAGCTTCCTACCGTCAGTTGCAGGACTGGGTCGTTCCTACACAGGAAAATGCCTTTCAGAATTGCGAAAACATGGTGGGGGATGAATACGGACGCTACATGAACTATACGAAGAGTGGATGGAACGATGCTTATTTTGTATACTACAATGCTCCGGATAAATGGTACAGCTGGATGTTCGATAATGTGTTTCCTAAAATCTATACAGCGTGGAATGAGGTACGGGGAATAACAAACGGACAGGGCGTAAATTTTGCCTGGGTACAGATTTTGAGAGTGGCTGCCATGCAGCGGTTGACCGATACTTACGGGCCTATTCCATATAGCAAGGTGGTGAGCAATGAGTTGAAGGTGGCTTATGATTCGCAGGAAGAGGTTTACAAAAACATGTTTACCGATTTGACAGAAGCTCGTGATCTTCTTTATACTTATGTATCGGCTAATCCTGGAACTACTCCGATGAAGGATTTTGATAAGGTTTATAACGGAGGCTTTGAGAATTGGGTGAAGTTTGCCAATTCATTGAAACTTCGTATGGCCATGCGTATTCGTTTTGCCAATCCAACTCTGGCACAGGAGATGGCAGAAGAGGCTGTCAATCATCCGGGAGGACTGATTGCTTCCAATTCTGACAATGCGACCATTGCTCCTCCCGAAGGAAAAAGCCCGCTTTATATTATGTGGAAAACCTACAATGATACTCGTATATCTGCAGATATAGCATCGTATATGGCAGGATACAATGACCCTCGCCAAGAGGCGTATTTCCAGCCGGCTACTATTGGTAGTACAACCGGTTATTTGGGTAAGCGGGCTGGAGTGAAAAATACCAATGAAGCTTGGGGAGCAGCCTATTCGGCTCCGGTTGCTGGTCAGACGGACCGAGTAATTTGGCTGACTGCTGCCGAAGTGGCTTTCTGTCGTGCCGAAGGAGCCATGGTTGGCTGGAACATGGGAGGAAGTGCTGAATCATTCTACAACGAAGGAATCCGTCTTTCCTTTGAACAATGGGGAGTAAGCGGATATGATGCTTATGTGGCAGATGAAACCAGCCAACCCGCTGATTATAAAGATCCGAACAACAAGGGTAGTATCAATGCTCAGAGTACTATAACCATCAAATGGCAGGAGGCAGACAGTGAGGAATTGAAACTGGAACGTATCATGACACAGAAATGGATAGCTTTGTGGCCACTCGGGCAGGAAGCTTGGAGTGAACACCGCCGTACAGGATATCCTAAATTCTTCCCGTTGGGTAGTACTACTACTCCAAGTATTGAGGTGGCTTCCCGATTGCCTTATAGTATAAATGAAAGCAAGAACAATACGGAAAATCTGAAAGATGCTATTCGCTTGTTGGGAGGAGAAGACAATTATGAAACCCGTGTATGGTGGGATGTGAAATAAGGAGTCATATAAATTTGTAAAAGGAAATATTATGAAAATACGGAATAACAATTTATCGAAAGTTTTTATCGGATTAGTGCTGTGTGCATGTGCTTCTTGTAGTGACTGGACAGAATTGGAAGCGGAGTTCGAAGAAAACCTAACAGAACCCAATAAAACGGAGGAGTATTACGAGGCATTACGGGCTTATAAAAAATCCGATCACCGCTTGTCGTTTGCCTGGATTGGGAATATTTCTCATGGAGGAGTAGATTTGGAGAAAAGCTATTTTGGAATGCCGGACAGTTTGGATATCGTATCTATCTGGCAAGGTATACAGTCTGACAAGTATTGGGAAGAATTGAGATGGTGTCAGCAAAAGTTAGGAACTAAATTCTTGCGTTGTCGTTTTGCGAGCAAGGTTCCAGATGAATATGGGTGGACTCGCTATGAGCCTGCTGATCCCAATACAGAACCGGAACAATATGCCATTATGGAAAAAGCTATTCAGGCTTATGCCAATGACTTGTGCGATGAAATAGATGCGCAAGGACTGGATGGACTGGACATTGATTATGAACCTACTGTGGGGGGAGCAGAGGCAAAAGGAAACCTCGCCGCTCACCAAGCAACAATGGAGATTTGGATTAAAGAGTTGGGAAAACGCTTAGGACCTCAGAGTGGAACCGACAAAATTTTGGCGGTGGATGGAGAAGTAAATAATGCGAAATTGAGAAATTTGGGAAAATATTTTACCTATTTTATCTCACAGGCTTATGGCTCAAGTTCCGCTGTTTCATTGGATAATAGGGTGAAACAAGTAATTGATAATTATACTAAGTCAACAACAGATCCTATATCTCTTGAAGAATGTGTGAGAAAAATGATTGTAACAGAGAATTTTGAAAGTAAGGCTTCAACTGGTGGTACTACTTATAGAGATCGTGAAGGGAATACAATGAATTCGTTAAAAGGAATGGCTTTGTACCAGCCGTATTATCAAAATGCTCCGATAGAAGGAATAGACCGTATAGCAGGTTTCGGCGCTTTTCATCTGGAATACGAATATAATATTTCTGGAAAATCAGGGCATTATCCTTATATGAGAGAAGCGATACAGGCTACAAATCCTGCTAAACATGAATGATAAACTGATAAAAACAAGTCATTATGAAAAAAATATTGTATAATATCTGTTGTAGTTTTTTGGTGGCTTTGATACTGCTGTGGGGTATGACTTCATGCGATAATGCCGGCTACGAGGTGATTGATAATGCAATTTATGTGTCGGAAGCAAGCGAAAATATGCTTCAGAAAATAACAGTGGATAACACTGGAGGAAAAGGTACAGTATCAGTCCGGACCAATCAGAAATCCGGCCAGAAAGTCACTGTCAATATCGGGCAGGATCAGTCTTTATTGGATGAGTATAATAAGAAGGTAGGAACAACTTATGTGATGCTTCCTGCTGAGTATTATGAATTGAGTAGTTCTACGGTAACTATTGAAAGCGGTATGGCTAGTGCAAATTCGGTGGCAGTGAATATCAAACCCCTTCCGGAAGAGATTACCGGTTCGGGGAAAAAATATGCAATTCCTCTTTCTATTCTAAATGCAGATGGAGGAACCATGATATTGCCGAATGCCAAAGGGGTAATATATGCTTTGGATCAGGTGATTGTAACTTCTGCTCCTAAAGTGAATAGAGTAAATACTATTCATTATACTTTTACTAAAAATCCTGAATGGGCAACATGGTCTGTGGAAATGATGGTGAATATGGATAATTTGGGAACTGGGGCAGCGGGAAATACCAATAATCAGTGTATATTTAATGCAGGTGCAAGTCCGGATGCTTCAAGTAATACTTCTATTTTTGTCCGTTTCGGTGATGCAATGATTCCAGGAAATAAGTTGCAGATTAAACTTTGTGGAAATGTAATTTATGAAAGTAATATTGCTTTCAATATTAATGAATGGTATCATCTGGCCTTTGTATATGATGGCTCTAAATTTAGGGTATATATTGATGGTGTACTTGATAAGGAAGCTGATGCAAATTACGGGACATTTATGTTGAATAAAGATAAAATATTTTCTATTAATGGGAATACTGGATATTTCAGAGCCAATATGAAGATTCGTGAAGTCCGTATGTGGAGTAAGGCCATTTCACAAACTCAGATTAGTGAAAACATGTATGCTGTTGATCCATTATCCGAGGGATTGGAAGCTTATTATAAAATGAATGAAGGAAGTGGTAACACTATTAATGATGCTACAGGGCATGGAAATAATGGAGTTATTGATGGGCAGTTCATTTGGTTGGATAATGTTCGTTCTGATAAAAAGACAGACGATAGATGAAGATTATTTTTCATTTCATAGATTAGTTAAGGTTTAATGTTGAAAAAGCATGTCCGGGTACAAATGATTCTATCGTTTGGATAGGGCATGCTTTTATCATGTAAGTTTTTTCTGAGTAGCACTTATGGAAAATAAATATATTATTTCAGTCGGACTGGTTGCACTGTCTGCATTGTCAGCCTGTTCAGAAGGCCAGAAGCAGCATAGTCCTTTGAATATCGTGTACATTATGACAGATGATCATACAGCCCAAATGATGAGTTGTTATGATAATCGGTATGTAGAAACTCCTAATTTGGATCGCATAGCTGCAGATGGAGTACGGTTTACAAATAGCTTTGTGGCAAATTCACTTAGCGGTCCGAGCCGTGCATGCATGCTGACTGGAAAGCACAGCTGTGCAAATAAGTTTTATGATAATAGCACGTGTGTGTTTGACTCTGCACAACAGACTTTCCCTAAACTTCTGCAAGAAGCTGGCTACCAGACTGCTTTAGTGGGAAAGTGGCATTTGGAGAGTACACCTACGGGATTCGATTATTGGGAAATTTTACCAGGTCAAGGTGATTACTATAATCCGGATTTTATTTTCCAGGATGGCAGTATAGTACGTAAGCATGGATATGTGACCAATATTATAACAGATGATGCGATAGACTGGATGGAAAATAAAAGGGATAAGAAAAAGCCTTTTTGCTTACTTATTCATCATAAAGCAATTCATCGGAACTGGATGGCCGATACCTGTAACTTGAGTCTGTATGAAGATAAAACATTCCCTTTGCCGGATAATTTTTACGATACGTATGAGGGACGTGAGGCTGCTGCAGCCCAAGAAATGAGTATCGAAAAGGATATGGATATGATTTATGACTTGAAAATGTTGCGTCCGGATAAGGATACTCGTCTGAAATCATTGTATCAGAAGTTTATTGGCAGAATGGATGAAGGACAGCGTGCTGCATGGGATGCTTTCTATGCTCCGATAATTGATGATTTCTATAAACAGAATCTGCAAGGAAAAGATTTGGCGAACTGGAAGTATCAACGCTATATGCGTGACTATATGAAGACGCTCAAGTCCTTGGATGATAACGTCGGTCGTGTACTTGATTATTTAAAAGAAAAAGGCTTGCTTGACAAAACTTTGGTAGTCTATACATCTGACCAGGGTTTCTATATGGGTGAACATGGATGGTTCGACAAACGATTCATGTACGAAGAATCTATGCATACTCCGCTTATCATGCGTATGCCTGAAGGCTTCAAACGCCGTGGTGACATAACGGAAATGGTACAGAATATTGACTATGCTCCTACGTTTCTCGAATTGGCTGGAGTGGAAATACCTGAAGATATTCAGGGTGTGTCATTGCTGCCATTGTTGAAAGGAGAACATCCCAAAGACTGGCGTAAGTCTTTGTATTATCATTTTTATGAATATCCGGCAGAACATATGGTAAAACGTCATTATGGGATACGTACCGATCGGTATAAACTGATTCATTTCTATAATGATATAGACAAGTGGGAGTTGTTTGACTTGAAGAATGACTCTTCTGAGATGCATAACTTAATTGACGATCCGGCTTATGCTGAAGTTTTGGAGCATATGAAAAAAGAATTGTATAGACTGCAGATTCAATATAATGACACAGTATTTGAAAAATGAATAAATATCATCATGTAGGAATATGTATGGTAGGAGGATTTTATTTATCCTCCTTTCCATTACAGGCGGTTGGTTCAGTGGGGAAAGCTCCTCATATTATCTTGATTATGACCGATCAGCAGCGTGCTGATGCATTAGGGTGTGCAGGAAATGAAGCTGTTATTTCACCCAATATAGATCAACTTGCTTCGGAAGGACATTTGTTCTGTAATGCGTATACTGCTGCTCCCAGCAGTACTCCTGCACGGGCAGGAATGCTGACTGGTATGTCTCCTTGGCATCATGGTCTGTTGGGATATGGACAGGTGGCCGAGCATTATAAATATGAAATGCCTCAGATGCTAAAGAATCTAGGATATCACACATTGGGGATAGGAAAAATGCATTGGACACCTCAGAATGCATTGCATGGTTTTGAAACGACTTTAATAGATGAAAGTGGACGTGTTGAGTCTCCATATTTCAAGAGTGATTACCGGAAATGGTTTGATATACAGGCTTTCGGTCTGAATCCTGATAGTACAGGAGTAGATTGGAATGGGCATGGAGCAAAAGCCTATGCCTTACCGGAACGTTTGCATCCTACAGTATGGACGGGAGATAGAGCGGTGGAGGCTATTCGAGGCTATTCGTCGGAAAAGCCCTTGTTTTTGAAGATTTCATTTGCACGTCCGCATAGTCCTTATGATGCTCCCCAAAGAATAGTGGATATGTATGTAGAGAAAAACATTCCGGCCCCAGTAGTAGGAGATTGGTGCGCAGATATGCCGATAGATGGGCATCCAGAGTTGCATCCTACGGCAGCAAAGGGGAACTTTGGAATAGATTATGCCAAGAATTCGCGTAAGTACTATTATGCATCGATCACTTTTATAGATGAGCAGGTAGGGCGTATCATGGAGGAATTGAAAAAGAAGGGAATGTACGATGAGGCATTAATCTGCTTTGTGGCCGATCATGGAGATATGTTGGGTGATCATAATATGTGGCGTAAGACTTATGCTTATGAGGGTTCAGCTGCCATTCCTTTTATTATTAAGCTTCCTGAAAAAATGGAGGGAGGATTAAAGAAAGGAGAAGTGCTTGAGCAGCCTGTTGAATTGCGTGATTTGCTTCCTACTTTTCTGGATATGAACCATCAGAAAGTACCGGAGGATATGGATGGTGCTTCGTTATTACCTTTATTACAAAAAGAAAAATGTATATGGCGTAAATATATCGATATTGAGCATTCTACGGCCTATTGGGAGGATAATTACTGGTGTGCACTGACAGATGGTAAGATAAAATATATTTGGTTTTTTCGCACGGGGCAAGAGCAATTGTTCGATTTGGTGAAAGATCCTCATGAACTGAATGATGTGTCGGGGTCTTGTTCTTATCGAGGTATTTTGAAAAAAATGAGACAGGCTATGATTAATCATTTGAAAGAACGTGGTGAAGAATGGGTGAAAGATAATCGGTTGATGATTCGTAATCAGAATTTATTGTATAGTCCTAATTATCCAAAACAGAAATGATTATGTATAGATTGATTATATTATTTTGTGGCTTATTCTCTTTTATTGTTGGAGAAGCTACAGTTTCCATAATTCCTTTGCCTCAGAAATGCGTTGAGAGGAAAGGGTATTTTAGATTAACTCCACAGACGACAATCGTGATATCTGATGATACTGAAGATATGCGTAATGCCGTGTCTGTTTGGAATGATTTATTTTATACGATGGCAGGGTCTTCACTAAAGGTTGTTACAGAGGAAAAGCTCTCGGATGTAATAAGTTGTAAACTGACTTCACATATAAAGAATGAAGAGGGATATCAATTAGATATCTCTTCTACAAAAGTGCAAATCAAGGCAAAAACTTCTAAAGGTGTATTTTACGCCTTTCAAACCTTACGTCAGCTATTGCCTCCAGATATTGAAGGCGGAGTACGGGCTGGGCAAGACGAATGGAACATTCCTTGTGTGTATATAGAAGATTATCCTTCTTTTCCATATCGGGGACTGATGCTGGATGTTTCGCGTCATTTTGTGGATAAAAATGACGTAAAACGGTACATAGATTTGCTGGCATTCCATAAAATAAATGTGTTTCACTGGCATTTGACAGATGACCAAGGCTGGAGGATAGAGATAAAGAAATATCCTAAATTAACAGAGGTAGGAGGGTTTCGAAATAAAACTATTAAGGGGTTTATGTGGAATAATCCAACAGAATGGGATACCAATCGATATGGAGGTTTTTATACACAAGAGGATGTGAAGGAGGTGTTGGCTTATGCAAAGACACGTTTTGTAGAGGTGATACCTGAGATAGAAATGCCTGGACATTGCTTAGCTGCATTGGCCGCATATCCTGAGTTTTCATGTTCTGGAGGTCCTTTTGAAGTCGAAGGACGATGGGGCGTTTTTAATGATATTTATTGTACAAAAGAAGCGACATTTCACTTTTTAACGGATGTGCTGGATGAAGTGATGGCTCTGTTCTCCTCTCCATATATTCATTTGGGAGGGGATGAGGCACCTCGTATTCGTTGGAGAAACTGTGTACATTGTCAAGAGCGTATGAAACAATTGAACCTTGCGAAAGAAGCTGAGTTGCAGACATATTTTATGGGACGTATTGAAGCTTATTTGAATGATAAGGGTAAAAAAATTATTGGTTGGGATGAAATCCTTGAGGGGGGTGTTCCACAACGTGCCATTGTGATGTCATGGAGAGGAGAGAATGGGGGAGTTCGTGCAGCTAAAGCTGGATATGATGTGATTATGACTCCTAATACTTATATGTACTTCAACTGTCATCAGTTGGATGCAGAAGAAACAATTGGTATTAAAAAACGCTTGATTTCTTTAGAAAAAGTATATAATTATCATCCGGTTCCTGCAGAACTGACTGATAAGGAGGCTACTCATATAAAGGGAGTACAGGCTAATTTGTGGACTGAATACTTGACAACGTCTAGGGATATGGATTATTTACTTTATCCCCGTATGGCTGCATTGTCAGAGGTTGCATGGAGCAACCAGAAACGAAAGAACTATAAAAACTTTTGTATTCGTTTGGATAGCATCAAGAAACATTATGATAGAATGGGAATATTTTATTGTGGAAAGGATAAACGATGAGTAAGGTAAATTTGATTCGGTTATTATGTGCCATTATGATGTATCTGAAATGTGTCTTTATCTATTCACAAGGACATTTTCAGACAGGAAAAGTAGATTTGAATATTGTGAATAAAGGAACTTCTTTGTTTGCAGAAGGGTTTTCTGTATTTTCAGTTGATAATCATTTTGTGTGGTGTGGATCTGCAATCCGTTCAGTGGAAGATGGAAAGTATTATTTGTTTTATTCAGCTTTTGAGTCGGGAGACAAGGCTCCGTCTTTCGTTGATGCATGGGTTTTAGGGTCAAAAATAGGTGTGGCGGTTTCAGATTCTCCATATGGAGGATATAGACAGTTGGGCTTTGTATATAATCAAGATGGTTATTCACCAGATAATTCTTCTTGGGATGCGCAGACCGTACATAACCCTCATGTCAAACGATATGGCGATAAATATTATTTATATTATATTGGCTCTGTTGATTTGGGAGAGAATGCATGTATAAAAGGAAAAATTAACAGAAGAGATAGAATACAACAGAATTTTCAGATTGGAGTATTGTCTTTTCATACCATCCAAGATTTATTGAAAGGTAACTTTACTTGTTATACATCACCTCTGCTTTCCCCTCGTACTCGCGTAAAGGCAGATAATGTATTGAATCCTTCTCCCAAAGGGGTTATTCCAAAGCCTGATAATCTGATAGTGGTTAATCCGTCTGTTGTTTATCGTCCTTCTGACAAGAAGTATTTACTTTATTTTAAAGGGAATGTATATGATCCGGCATGGCGTGGAGTGCACGGAGTTGCAATATCCGATTCTCCTGAAGGTCCTTTTGTTGCTCAGGATTATTGGATTTTTGATTTTGATGTAAAAGATGGAAGAAAATTGAATGCGGAAGATCCTTTTGTATGGTATAATCGAAAGAAACAATGTTTTTATGCTGTTTTCAAAGATTTTACAGGAGCATTTACAAAAGGAGAACCAGGGTTGGCTATTATGACATCTGTTGATGGTATTAATTGGACTTTGCCTGAAAATTCATTGTTTATGAAGAAAAAGATTGTACTCAAAGACGATACAGAGATAGATGTAGATCGTTTGGAACGTCCACAATTATTATTGGACAATGATGATAATCCAATTGTGCTATATGCTGCTTGTGCCATTACTTCCATTAATGAAAAGAAAGATGGTAGCTCTTTTAATATTCAAATACCAATTGTAAAAAGTTCGTTTTAGAAAAGTTTCTATCTCTTGCTGGTGTTATCTTAATAAGAACATGAACCAAGCAAGAGGTAGATAATCTTTTAGTTCTGCTCGTAAAATTTTTAAAGCTTGTTGTATGCGATAGTCAATAGTTTTGGGAGAAACATTGAGCTGTTCTGCGATCTCTTTATAGCTCATGTTCTTGAACCGATGCATGATAAAAGCTTCTTTATAGGAAGGTGGTAGTGAAGTGATAGCTTGTTGTATGTGCTTATTCAATTCTTTTAATTGGTAGAAGTCTATTTCTGTTGTTAATGTTTGCATTTCTTGATAGAAATAGTTCTCAGCTAGGTTCTTGTTTTCTTTTTTGTTGAGGATATTTAAAGCTCGGTTATGAATGCTGGTAAATAAATAGCTACTGAGTGATGTTTGTATAATTAAGGCTTCTCTGTTATTCCATAACCATAACATGGTTTCTTGAGCACATTCTTCTGCATCCTCCAAATCTACAAATTTATGTCCGTAGGCACAAAGTATGGGATAATATTTTCTAAATAGATTATTGAAAGCTTGTTCGTTACCTTGTTTCATATTAGACAATAGAATAATATCTTCGTTATTTCCCTCCATGTAGATTGTGTTTTTTATTTTGAAAACGACTTGTTTCAAAAGTATAAAATATTTTAGAATTTGTTTAATGCTTATTGTAAAAAGTTTGAATGGAGTGTAAATCCATAAAATGACAATTTTGTACTCTCCTTTATTTTCCTAAATTTGCAGAGTAAGTATTTAGCATAATAAATAAGTAACCTTAGTATTATGAAAAAAAGTTTGATTTATACCCGTACAGGCGATAAAGGTACGACTTCATTGGTCGGAGGTGTGCGTGTGTCAAAGACTCATATAAGACTGGAGGCATATGGCACAATCGATGAACTGAGTGCGCATCTCGGGATGTTGATAGCTATGATGGATGACGAAGAGAACCGGACTCTGTTACAATACATACAACATAAATTATTTTCTGTAGGAGCTTATCTGGCTACCGATCAGTCGCAAACCGAACTGCGCATAGAAAGCCGTATTTCGGAAGAAACAGTACGGAAACTGGAAGTGGCTATTGACAAGATAGATGCTTCTCTGCCTAAACTTACTGAGTTTGTATTGCCGGGAGGATCGAAGGAAGCTTCCGTGTGTCATGTATGCCGTACGGTATGCCGGCGTGCAGAACGCAGAATATTGGCACTTGAGGCAGAAGAAGGATGCGTGATAGATGCCGAAGTGAAACAATTTGTCAACAGATTGTCCGATTATCTGTTTATTTTATCTCGAAAGTTAAATCAATTAACACATCATGATGAAATTTATTGGGATAAAACTTGCATATGAAAGAATTTGTTATACTTTTGTGCGACAATAAAAAAGAGTCAAACATTTAAAAAACAGGAAATGCTATGTATTGGACATTGGAATTAGCCTCTAAGCTGGAAGATGCTCCGTGGCCGGCAACAAAAGATGAATTGATTGATTATGCGATGCGTTCGGGCGCTCCATTGGAAGTAATTGAAAACTTGCAGGAAATGGAAGACGAAGGCGAAATATACGAAAGTATTGAAGATATTTGGCCTGACTATCCCAGCAAAGAAGATTTCTTTTTCAACGAGGAAGAATATTGATTCTGCCTGTTGAGTGGTTAAAGAAGGCAAAGGAGATAGAGAAGGTAAAGCTCAATCATGTTGTGGGAGCTTTACCTTCTTGTTTTTTAGGACTGTTTGTCTGTCTTTATCCTTTTCTTAACTATGTTCCCCTGTGGTATTTATCTATGTATTCTCTTTTCTAAAATCGGTAAATGAAAACTTTATCTCCCGAAACATGGCGTTTCATACAAGAACATCGTGAGGATGATGTGCGTAATCTGGCACTTCAGGGTAAGAAATATCCTTTGGTCGATATGGCTGAGGCTGTAATACAGATTGCAGCCCGGCAAATTGCGGAGAAGAAGTTACCTTCATGGGGAAGTGTAGAGGGGATATATTATCCGGGCCATCTGTCTATGGAGCAGTGTTCGTCGGAACAGACCGCTCTTTATAAGGCATCGCTGGTTCGGGGGGATTCTTTTGCAGACCTTACAGCCGGATTCGGAGTGGACTGTGCTTATATTTCCCGAAACTTTGCACAGGCAGACTATGTGGAGCGTCAAGAAGGACTGTGTGAGTTGGCAACGCATAATTTCCCTTTGTTGGGGTTGAATCATATCCGTGTAAATCATGCCGACGGTATTGATTTTCTGGCAAAGATGGAGCCTGTAGACTGTCTTTTTCTCGATCCGGCACGTCGCGATAAGAATGGAGGAAAGACTGTAGCCATTACAGATTGCGAACCGGATGTGTGTGCGCTTGAGCCTTTATTGGTAGAAAAAGGGAAAACGGTACTGATAAAGCTTTCTCCTATGCTGGATATTGCTTCTGCCTTGCGCGATTTGAAGTATATTCGGGAGATTCATGTCATTTCGCTTCAGAACGAGTGCAAGGAGTTGTTGCTGATTCTCCGGAAAGAAGCTGCTTCTGTTAAGAAAGAAACAAACGAGGTACAGATTCATTGTGTGCAACTTTTCTCTCATACACCGTCGCAGCATTTCAGCTTTTCCTACGAGCAGGAGAAAAGAGCGATTTGTCCTATATCGGAGCAAGTGGAAACTTATTTGTATGAGCCGGGAGCTGCATTGCTGAAGGCTTCTCCTTTCCGTTTGCTTGCATCGGCTTATGGGGTAAAAAAGCTGCATTCCAATAGTCATCTGTATACTTCTTCTCAGTTCGTCGATTTTCCGGGACGTTGTTTTAAAGTGGTAGGAATATCCGGTTTCGGGAAAAAAGAGTTGAAAACATTCCTGGAAGGAGTAGAGAAGGCTAATCTTACAGTGCGCAATTTCCCTTCTTCGGTAGCAGACCTACGGAAGAAACTGAAAATAAAAGAAGGAGGAGAAATCTATTTGTTTGCCACAACGCTGGGAGATGGGCAGAAAGTTCTTGTAAAATGTTGTAAGGTAGGGCAAGCGGAAGCCTGAAAGCGATAAAAATCAACCTTTCTGGAAAAAAGTACTGTATAAAAGTACAGAATAGTGTAAAAGATATGTTTTATAGCGATAAAACATATTCATTATGAAACTATTTCAAATATTTGGTTTGTTTATGTTCTTGGCCTCTTGTGGGGAATATAAACCGGAGGAAGAACTGGATTCAGAGGGAGGAGAGGTGAATACTACTTGTACTTTGCAATTGAACTGGCAGAGTGAGAATAATTCAAAATTGCATTATCCGTTATCGGTTTATGTGTTCGATGGGGCAAATAACTGTGTACTTCGGGAAAGTATAGCATCGGCTTATGCCGGTTTCTCTGCTTCTCTTCCCCAGGGAAAATATACGGTATCGGTATTCTCTGCTTTATCATCCGACGATTTTGCTTTTCCCTTTGAAGTGATTCCGGATAGTTACATCCGTCTGAAAAATGAGAACCGCTGTACTCTTCCGCTTCAGATGGGACAGGCACGTGTCAGTTTAAATCAGTCGACCTTAGTCAATCTTACTCTTTCTTATATGGTATCTGCTTTGCATTTCTCATTCAATCTTGTACCCGAAGAAGCTAAAGCCGTGCAAGTAGCCGTATCGCCGGTCAGTTCATCGGTCTCTTTTATCGGAAATTACAAAAACGATTCTGAATCCAGTGTCATTTCCTGTCGCAAAGAAGGACATGTATGGAAGTCGGATGCAGTTTATGTATTTCCTTGTAAGGATACACAGACCCATTTGTCTGTGACGGTACGTATGCCCGATAAAGATGAAGTGTACAGCTATACGTATAATGCCAGCCTTAAGCCTGGATACCCTTATCATTTTACGGGAAATTATAGCGATGGGGTTTCTCTTGACGGCGAATTTCAGATAGAGGGCTGGCATCCGGGAGTGGATATTGAATTTGGTTTCGATGAAATCCAGCCCGATGAAGGAGGGGGTGAAGAGGGAGGAGGCAATCCTTCCGGAGGGGAAGGCGATGACGATGAAGTCATTTCTGTGAATACATTGCCGCAAGCCGATGCTGTATGGGGGCCTTTCTATGTCTGGAAGGTAGAGACCATTTCATCGAAGGAAGTGGAGGCTTTTCTGATTGCTCCCGACCAGTATTATACCGTTGCATCGGGTACGGAGAGCATATTGTCTGCTTACGATGTAGATGGTATACAAGGCTGGAGAGTCTTTTCCAAAGATGAGGCAGAAGCTTTTCGTGACCAGTTCTACAGCTTTACGATGGAAGAACTGAACAAGTTTCTGGTGGCCGAAGGTTTGGATGGATTCTATTATACAGATGGAGCCCGCTATTTGTGCAATGAAGGAAAATCTACTTTCTGTTTTTACAACAAGCGTGTACTCGATGCCGGAGCCACTCCCAAATATTATCTGCGTCCGGTGAAAGAGGTACGTTTACGAAAAGAATAATAGTTGCTTTTTCAGGTAGAACAGTTGGCTTTCAGTATTAGATAAAAACATTGAAGCATCCCGATTGTATCCGAAAGGATACATACGAGGATGCTTCAATACGTTTGAGAGAATCAATGTTTATGTAATTAAATAATATGCTGTTTTTTCAGTTCGTCTGCTACACTTTCCAGTTCCTTGTACCATACCTCTCCAAACTTTCGTATCAGCGGTTCTTTCAAGAACTTGTACACTGGCAGATTTTCTTTCTTTCCAAGCAGGACAGCAGCCTTGCATACATCCCAGCGGTGATAATTCACAGCCTTGTAAGGTCCGTAGTTTCCCACACGAATAGGATATAAATGGCAGGAAATAGGCTTGTAGAAATTGCATCGTCCTTCTCTGTAAGCTTTCTCTATGGCACAGTAGCAATATCCCTTCTCGTCGTAACATGTAAATACGCAATCTTTTCCATTTACAATAGAAGTTACCAGATCGCCGTCCTGGTCTGTGTATACCACCCCTTGCCGGTCAATCACTTCACGTGCTTCGGGCGACAGTTCTTCCCAGATAATCGGAAGTACTTCTTCCAGCTGTGCTACTTCTTCCAGTTCTACCGGAGCTCCGGCATCTCCTTCTATACAGCATTCTCCTTTGCAGGCATCCAGATTGCAAAGAAACTTTTCGCGGAATACATCCAGGCTTACTACTACATCGTCTATTTGTACCATACTGATTTCTTTTTATCCGTGCAAAGATACGAAATAACTCCCATCTATCCCTATGCTGCTATCAGATTCTTCATTTCACTTTTTCTAAGTATGGGTGTAGAGAGATTTGGTGAGTGGTCTGTCCGTTCTTTGTATAAAGAAAGATAATGACATAAAAAAAGAACAGCGTGTCTGTCCGGAGTGATACCGGAATACAGACACGCTGTCTTCTATTAGAGATGTATATCTTATTTAATCAAGTCCTTACCAGACATTTCTGCAGGCTGAGCCATACCCAGGATGTGCAGGATAGAAGGAGCCACATCGGCCAATACACCGTTTTCTACCTTTGCATCCTTGTTTGCAGTTACGTATACAAACGGAACCGGATTCAGTGAATGAGCAGTGTTTGGAGTACCATCTTCGTTCAATGCATGATCTGCATTACCGTGGTCTGCAATGATGATTACTTCATAATCGTTAGCTTTTGCAGCTTCTACTGTATCTTTCACACAGTTGTCGATTGCTACAACAGCCTTTTCGATTGCTTCGTAGATACCGGTATGTCCTACCATGTCACCGTTTGCATAGTTTACTACGATGAAGTCATATTTCTGAGTGTTGATAGCTTCTACCAGTTTGTCTTTTACTTCGTATGCACTCATTTCCGGTTTCAAGTCGTAAGTAGCAACTTTCGGGCTTGGTACCAGGATACGGTCTTCGTTATCGTACGGAGTTTCACGTCCACCGTTGAAGAAGAAAGTAACGTGTGCATATTTTTCAGTTTCTGCAATGTGCAACTGAGTCTTTCCGTTTGCAGCCAGATATTCTCCCAAAGTATTCTGTACGTTTTCTTTCGGGAACAAGATGTGTACACCTGTAAATGATGCATCGTACGGAGTCATACAGTAGAACTGCAAGCCCGGTATAGTCTTCATACCGTTTTCCGGCATATCCTGCTGAGTCAGAACAATAGTCAATTCTTTTGCACGGTCGTTACGGTAGTTGAAGAAGATTACTACATCACCTTCTTTGATAGTACCGTCGAAGTTTGCATTTACAATCGGTTTGATGAACTCGTCAGTAACTCCTTCATCGTATGATTCCTGCATAGCCTGAACCATATCAGTAGCTTTCTTACCTGTACCGTTTACCAGCAAGTCGTAAGCTTCTTTTACGCGTTCCCAACGTTTGTCGCGGTCCATAGCGTAGAAACGTCCTACGATAGAAGCGATTTTTCCTGCAGACTGTGCGCAGTGAGCAGAAAGCTGTTCGATAAATCCTTTACCGCTCTTCGGGTCTGTATCACGACCGTCCATGAAGCAGTGGATAAATGTATTTTCAAGTCCGTATTCCTTAGCGATATCGCACAATTTGAACAGATGGTCCAAAGAAGAGTGTACACCACCGTTTGAAGTCAATCCCATGAAGTGGATGTTCTTTCCGTTTTCTTTTGCATAAGAGAATGCAGCTACCACTTCCTTGTTCTGAAGGATGCTTCCGTCTGCACAAGCGCGGTTGATTTTTACCAAGTCCTGATATACGATACGTCCGGCACCGATATTCAGGTGGCCTACTTCAGAGTTACCCATCTGTCCGTCAGGCAAACCTACGTTTTCACCACTTGCCTGCAACTGAGAATGAGGGTAGTTAGCCAACAGACTGTCCCAATACGGAGTCGGGGTGTTGAAGATTACATCGTCTTTCTGACGGTCGCCACATCCCCAACCATCAAGAATCATTAAAAGCGCTTTTTTAGCCATACTGTTATTTGTATTTTAAGAGTTAATATTTCTATGCTTTACAACATGCAAAAATACAAAATATCTTGTGCTTAAGTGCATTTTTTAGGAATTTTATCCTTGTTGAAAACAAGGCAAGCCTGTTCATAACTGCAAAGTTATGAACAGGTGCTGTGAATAACTCTCTGTATTGTGAATAAAACAGAGAAATCAGAAGTCAAAAGAAAGTTGTTCGTTACCCAGCAGGTTGAAAGTCTTGCGGTGGTAAGGCGTAATGCCATATTGCGCAATGGCTGCCCGATGTTTGGGAGTAGGATACCCCTTGTTGCCTTTCCAGTCGTATTGCGGATAAGCTTCGTGTAGCTCTTTCATGTAGTCGTCCCTGTATGTTTTTGCCAGAATCGAAGCCGCTGCAATCGACAGATATTTTCCATCTCCTTTTACAATCGTAGTATGAGGCAAATCCTGATACTTGTTGAAACGGTTTCCATCTATCAGCAAATGCTGCGGGCGTACTTTCAGTCCGTCTATAGCCCGGTGCATGGCAAGAAACGATGCATTCAGAATGTTTATTTTATCAATTTCTTCGGGAGTAACTACCCCCACAGCCCATGCTACAGCTTCTTTTTCTATCACTTCGCGCAGTGCATAGCGTTGCTTTTCACTCAGCTGTTTGGAATCGTTCAGCAGTTCGTTGTGAAAATCATGAGGCAGAATCACGGCTGCTGCATACACAGCTCCGGCCAGACAACCTCTTCCGGCTTCATCACAGCCAGCTTCTATTAGTTCGGGATGTAAATAAGGTAGCAGCATCGTTCTTCGTTTTTTTAATTTCGGGCTGCAAAGGTACGTCTTTTCTCCGGAAGAGAGATCGGATATAACGGGAAGTTATGAATAAGTTATTGACTGCTCCTGTGAATAGGAGTTTGGAAAGAGTCTAGTTGTCTTGAGATTGAGGACGGTTTACCAAATTCCTGCTTCTCTTCTATGTACATTTGAACAGGGGAAACTCCTCTTTTGAGATTATGAGTTTTGTGAAGGATGTTGGAAGGTGATACTGAGGCTTTTCTGCAAGGTTTTCTAAATTTCTTTGCCGATAGAGATGTACGAAGCCTCCGGAAAGTTACCCATCCGGAGGCTTCATTATTATGTTAGTAGTATTAAAATTGCAGAATAGGATGCCATTCCTTTACCGTTTTCAAAATATCTTCTGCTGTCTTACAAGAGCCTTTAGTGCGTTTATTTGCCTTCTCGATAAATTTATCATCATAGATATTGATAAGGTGTGCTCCATTAAATTCAGATACCGGTTTTACAAATACAATACCATCGCATATATCACTAAGCTTTTGTTCTTTTGTGTACGGAGAACCTTTCTCGCCATAACTTGACATCTTTGTTGTGGGATTAGCGAAATATGTTTCTGTTCTTAACAGAGGAAAATCATCTTTTAAATCAAATCCAACAGGTTTATTGCCATATTTCTGAAATGCTTTATCTATCACACCGCCAGCTATAAGGTTCCACCGCGTTTCACTATTCTCTATATAGCCTTTGGTTCCCATCTGACCACCCCATAAATTGATGATGAATACATCTTTAGGATAACAACTTTTGAGTAAAAAGCCGGCTGAAGGCCAATTATAGTAGTAGTTACCTTGGCGTATGCCATTTATACGAGCCAGGGTATGTGACGCTCCTGCATAAAATACTATGTGCGCGCGTTTAATGATATAGTTCCTAATGATATTAAACATATTATCATCCCGTGAGCCCGTATATACATATTTTTTGCCATCAAAATAATCTTGTACATACGCCGGATCCAATAAAAGGATACGTGTCCGCAGACTTTTAGGCTTCTTTTGATTGTTTTCCCATACAGATTTGAAAACATCTGCATATTCTTTATATGGATTACCCAAATCATCGGGTGTGTATTGCAATATCTTAAATACCAGATCTTCTCTGTAAACCGGGGATTTTATCAGGCTGTCTGCGAGATACTGATACCTTTCGGAACCAAACTCAACTGCTAACGCATCAATATTAGCCGTTGAATCCTGTGCCGAAGCTGTTATCAAATCGCATAAGAATTGAGGATGTGCATCTATCCAATGGTCTTCTCCTATTGCAACAACTGAATGTGAACGTATTTTATCAAGTACATATTCCAAATGTGGTTGTCCGTTATTTTTAATGTATTGATAATAAGATTCTGTGTCAAGACAATCTTGCGCAATAGCAATGTTACTTGAGATTATCAAAAGTAACATGATAAGACATTTTTTAATCGTAATACTTCTCATTCTTATATTCATATCATATTGATTTATAGTTATGTATTAATTCTTATATTTTGTATTTTTCAACAAAACTCTACTAATATCGCAAATATAGTGTTTATAATCGGAAATATATTCTTTTATTTATATTATAAATAGAGACTTATTATCAGTAACTTATAATATAAATGTCTGTAGTGTTCGTATATTCATGAAATTCTTTGATCGGCTTTGGTAATTGAGTGGAATGGATAAAATAAAGAAGGATGCTGGTTACGATGAATACGAATCAGAAAGGGAAAAGCTGGTAATTCCAGAAAATATTATCTTGATTGTAAAATCAAATCCGCATTAAAAAGGAAAGTATATAAAGGTAGCCGAAACGGGCTACCTCTATATGCATTTAAAAGATAATATTTATGAATTTGATGCTGTTCTTACATACGATTCTTCTGGCTTTCGCCTGCACCGGTACCTTTGTACTTACTCTTTGTAGCATTGAACTTGTATCGCATGGTCAGAGAAAATCTTCTGAAATTAGTGATATAGTCTGTGGTAGTTTTTATTCCACTATACACTGTACATTCCATATCATTTTTTTCCAACAAGTTGGTTACCTGAAACTGAAGACTCAGTCTTTCATTGAAGAAACTCTTATAAAGTCCCATAGATACATCCAATGAGTTGATACCCATGTATGTATTCTGTGTGTGTCCTTTGGTGTAATAAGTACCGTTTACATCGAGCAGAAATCCTGCCGGCAGTGTGAAACTGTTTCGCCATACGATAACCATTCTTGGTTTGCTCAGTGTAAGTTCGCCTTCGTGCCCTTCTGTATGAAACCACTGCTTGTGGACTTGTGCCATGAGTTGCGGGTTCCAGCAGCCGATTACAGGTGATAATGTGATGGCCGATATGATATTGTTATATGGTTTGGCATTGACAATTCGCAGTAAGGATATGGTAGGGTCTGTTTCCGAATAAGGTTCATTAATCTGCATGATATCATCCTTTGTACGGTTATAAGTAAAGCTGAAATTTACCCATTTATACGAAGCAGACAATACCACATCCTGATTGATGATAGGTTTGAGGAATGGATTACCGGTCTGATAGGTATATTTGTTACTATAATATGTATTGCTTCTCAGCATATCGTACGAAGGACGTGTGATGCCGCTGCTGTAGCTCAACTGAACCTGTGTTTTTCCTATCGGGAAGTTTATGTTTACCGAAGGAAATATATTATTGAATTCGCGACTCTGTTCATTCATGTGCTTGCCTTGTTCGTAGTAGTCGAAATTCACATTTTCATATCTCACTCCGGCTTGCATATCCACTTTGCCGAACGAGCGCGAATAATCCATGAAAGCAGCCGTAGAACCTTCCTTTATTCTACTCTCATCGTTGGCCAGAATACCTTCCTGGTTTAGATAGAGATTGCTTCTGTTTGTATGCGAATATTCACCTCCGAATGATAGACTTCCCTGCCACAGCGGATAGGATACGATAAGTTTGGCCGCATACAGCGTTCCATTGTTTTTATTGAAAGTATTTACGTTGGTTTCGGTATTGCCGTTGGTTATTTCCTTTGTATGCTGACTCTCTTCCTTGACATTCCATAAACCATCGGCGTTGAAGTCAATGTTCCAGTCGCCTATCTGTCCGTTGTAGTAATAGTTCAGGCTATGTTTTGTGGAAGGATCTTCACCAAGCATTGTGCTTGTGTTGGTTTCATACAACTCCTTATCTGCATAAACTGTAGTATTGAACCGCCAGTCGCTTATGGAATTGAAATATTTGTCCATGTCGTAGCGTATACCCATGGAGTGCTTTTCATTGAACTGATAGTTTAGTGAAAGAACTCCCTGAACATTACTGTTTGAGTTCTTGCCGTATCTCGCATCCATTTCCTGCTCCCACAGTTTATCCAGATAGGTGGTCATACCAAGCATCTGATTGTTCCCATTACGGAATTTGCCTCCCAACAATGTACCAGACAGGTCGAATCCTCCTTTACGGTAGTTGAAATTATACTGGTCGAAGGTAGTCCATCCGTACGTTCTTCTGTGTCTTGTGATAAAACGGTTATTGAAACCGAAACCTTCGCCCACGGCCTTTTTAGTGATGATACGGATAACGGCTTTTACAGAAGCATCGTATCTCGCCCCCGGATTCTTCACCACTTCCACACGTTTAATCTGGTCGGAAGCCAATTGGTCCAACTCTGAGTTATCGCGTACCTTTCGCCCGTTGATATAGATTTCAGGAGTTCCCGATCCGAATACATTTACCTCATCATCTCCGGCAGAAACTCCGGGAATCTTATTCAGTAAATCCTCGCCGGTTCCTGCTTTTTCAAGGATACTGCCTTGAACTGTCGTTACCATGGCATCACCTTTCAGCTGCATTTTGGGTAAGTCTGCTTTTACCACTACTTCTCCCAATACCTGTGCATCCGATACGAGTTGTACGATACCGATATTGGCCGGAGATATCGGCTTACATACAGTCTTATATCCGATAGAAGATATTTTTACGATCTGGTTCTCCGATGTAGCCTCCAGAGTGAAAGCTCCGTCTTCGCCACTGACGGTTCCATTTACAAACGCCGAATCTGGCAGCGAGAGCAGCACCACATTGGCAAAGGGTAGCGGCTGGCTGTTCTCGTCAATCAGTTTTCCTTTTACGGTCTGTGCCGATACTCCGAGCGGAAGTATCAGATAGCATAGTAGCAGTAATGTTTTCTTTAGCATATTCATAGTCTGTCTATATAGAGGTTTGGTTTTATTGTTGCAAAAATCTTCATCCTATTCGATGTTTCTGCTACCCTATGGGGTAGTTTTTCATTCGCAAAAATAGAATGAATTATTTGAACAAGATAAAAAATCACCTCTACAAACCAGTTCTTGCCATTTGCTGCTACTGCTTTGATTATCCGTGGTTTATAGGATAGATCACAACCATAGTCTCTCTACAATTTCATTTTTAGTGCGCTATTATCCGTCGGTTCGGTGTCAAATCTCCGATGAAATGATTTTCGTCCGATTGACTATATAGCCTTCTTGACAGAATGGAAATATCTTATCTGCAAGCCTTGGCAATTTGTTTTACAATGTAGGGACCTTCATAAATAAATGCAGAATAAATCTGTACCAGATGAGCTCCTGCCTTCAGCATGGCCTGCGCATCCGAAGGAGTTATGATACCACCGGCACCGATTATCAACATCTCTTTGGGAGCATGTTCAGACAGGTATTTTACTATTCTTGTCGATTTCTGTAAAACCGGCAACCCGCTGATACCTCCTGCACCTATATTCTTTATCTCAGTTTGGGTTGAATGGGTGAACAAGGAACGGTCCTGACTGGGGCCACATGCAATAAAGCCGTCGATATGATGTTGGATGGCAAAGCTGATAATGTCGTCTACTTTCTCAAGAGTAAGATCGGCTGGCAATTTCAGGAAGACCGGCTTCTTGTATGCTTGTTTATCTTGTAATAGAGTAGAAAGTATCGGTCCTAAGATTTCCGGAGCAATACTTCCCCAGTTTATGGTGTAATAATCGGCATATCTGTCGAATGTATGGTATAAATCTAAGATATCTGTCATTGCCTGTTCTGTATTGTCCGGATGGTTGGTATTGATATTAATACCCAGAATATATTTCCCGGATTGTTTCCTTTTTAGGTTTTGTAAGAATACAGTCTTCCCGGGGTTATTAAATCCGGTTCGTGAAATAAGAGCCTGATCTTTAGGTAAGCGGAATATGCGTGGGCATGGATTTCCTTTTACTTCTTTCGGTGTTACGGTACCTACTTCTATAAAACCGAAGCCCAAATCACTAAGTTCATCAAAGCAGTTGGCTGCTTTATCAAACCCGGCTGATAATCCGACGCGATTTTTGAAAGTGAGATTTTTCCATTTCCATCCGGCTGTTTCGGTGTGACATGATGATCTGACAATCTTTCTTACCGGAGTGAGATGACGATAAAATTGAAGTGATTTAACGATTTTGTTGTGAATGTCTTCCGCGTCGATCTGGAAGAGTAAAGGACGAAAGATTGATTTATACATAAGCTTTTGAATTGATTTCTTTGTGCAAATGTATAATATAATATTGAGAAGATTTCATAAAAAAAAGTTATCACCTATTACGTGAAGTGATGATGACATTTTCTGCCTGATGAGGCTGATAAACAGTCTGTTCAGAACTCTGTTATCCATCTGTCGAGTGTCATTTCTTCCGGGAGTCCGTTTTTAAGCGATTCGCTGATGTGCTTTTTCAGCCGGAATTTTTTTTGTGAGATGGAAGCAGGTGATACTGCAAAAATAGTTGCCAATTGGGCATTGCCGAAACGTAGGCGGATGAGCACGCACAGATGAAGCTCCTGCTTCGTCAGTGTAGGGCAGAAACTCTGCAGGCGGGTTATAAAATTGCCGTATACACTTTCGCACACATCTTCTAATGCCTTCCATTCCTTGTTCTCCAGCACTCGGCATTTCTCTCTCAGTTCCTTCACCAGTCTGTCGTTGTCTGCCACATAGTCGGCAAGCATACGTTCACGCTGCTTAAGGTTAAGGTTCTCTTCTGATATACTACGGAACTTATCTGCCTCCCGTCTGGCCTTATCCAGTTTGGAAGAATAGTCGTTAATATGAAGTTGAAGAGAGTTTATCTTTTCAGACAGCCTGCCGTTCTCAACCTGAAGGCTGTCTATCTGTTCACGGTATTCATGCAGTTCTTCAGAGTTCATTTCCTGACTGGACAGCTGTTCCTTCAGTTCCTCCATGTAGCGGTTGTTCTGCATGAGCCGTGTCTCGTATTCGTGCAGTTGAAGCATGTAGTCCTGTAGCTGTTCCGACTGTTTGCGGATGGTGGTTTCCTTTCTCACAAGCCGTTTCTGATAGAGGTAAGCTACGACAGCTATAGCCACTATCAGGCATATCGTGATGATGAACATCATACGCTGTGCATCTGCCTTTTTTAGCTTCAGACGCTGCTGTTCAGTGATGAGTTTCTGGTGGTCGTACTTCTCCTTGTAGGCGATGATTTCCTTGCCTTTGTCTAAGGACATGACGGAGTCTGTATAGAAAAGAAGTGAATCACAGTAAGTTTTCAGGTATTGACGATATTTAGAATTATCGCATAATCTATACAAATATCTATAAACAGATTCTTTAGTATAAACATTATCAGTATTCAATGCTTTGTTTAAATAATAGAAAGCAGAATCTAATTTACCTAAACTAAACAAATTCTTTCCTATTAATGAATTTGAACGATATTTTACAGGAAATGGTCGCAAAATACATAAAGATTTCTCATATTCACAGCTGTTAGTATATACCAAAGCGATTTCTTGTTGCACACCATAATAATAATCATCATTTTCAAGTCCAAGTTCCAATGCAATCTCCATGCATTTCTGATAAGTTTCTATCGCTGCAGGCAGTTTATCCAAAAGACAATAGCATCTGGCCAGATATTGCAATGATCCCATCTGGTACCTTTTATTAGAATCTTTCACTGCATAATCGTATGCTTTAGAGCAAGCTTCTAAGGCATATCTCTCAAAATTACGATACAAATAAAGCTTTCCTAAAGAAGACATTATCAGATATCCGGTCTTATAATCATTAGTTTTTTCCACCTCTGTTTTGCCTTCCAGATAATACTGCATGGCTTCTTCTATATTCCCTAAATTATAGTTTATATTACCCATATAAAGTGCAGACATAGCCTTTCTACGGGCATTATCTGTCGGCTTGTAATAATCGTATGCTATCCTCACAAGGGAATCTGAAGGGATTTTCATCATCCGTTTGTACTGCGCCTGCGTCACTAGCAGACACCACAGCGCATGGTTCTCCTTATCCCGGCGTGCTGAAGGCATCGGCATGGCCTCCAGAATATGAAGCGCACTGTCCGGGTGGTCAAACATCACGGATTCTGCATGAACCAGTTCCGGAAGCGGCGTTTTCTCCTTGCCGTTTCCGCTGCATTGGATATTCAAAAGGGCTGTAAAAGCAATCAGAATGTACAGAATATAGTGGGTTATCTTTCTCATTTTACGAATTTTGAGGCAAAATTAGAAAAAATAGGATAGACAGGGAGCATTTTGTCTGAAAAGGGAAGGTCTTTTCTTTCATTTTGCAGGAAGATGTGACAGGTGGGGTGTAAAGCAAATAATGTAGATTTACCTCTTTCTTGTTTGTACCGTATTTTACTCCTGCTTTTACTTTAAATACTCCTTTCTAATCGGTACTGTACTTTTTCCATGAAAAAATTCTACTACTATCAGGTGAGTACTGGAGTTTTTACCTGTAAGGACTGGCGGTAACTTATAAAGTAGAGCAGCGTAACTCTCGTTTTATTCTTCTATCTTTGCATTTCAGTTTAAACGAATCGGTAGAAGGCATGTTTACAGTGATTAGTATCATGATAGGGGGGATTGCATTGGGCTTCCTCTTGAGGAAACAGCGGATGACGGGAGTGCATCGGGTTATTACGGCACTGATCTGGCTGTTGCTGTTTTTGTTAGGGACAGAAGTAGGCGGGAATCGCCGTATTATGGAAAATCTGCATACTTTGGGAGTAGAGGCTGTAGTGATTACCCTGGCTTGTGTATTGGGAAGTTGTGTTTGCGCATGGGGACTGTGGAAGGTACTCTATGGAAGAAAGGAGGCAGAGCAATGAAAGGAAGTCTGATTATTGTCGGCTTTTTTGTACTGGGTACAATAGCCGGTATGTGTGGCTGGATTCCTGCATCTTTTCAGCAGAGCAACTTGAGTTTTTATGCGTTGTGTGCTCTGATGTTCAGTGTGGGCTTAAGTATAGGCAACGATCCGCAGACCATACGTAATTTCTGTGCCCTGAATCCTCGTCTGGTTTTCCTTCCGCTGATGACAATATTGGGCACATTGGCTGGAGCGGCAGCAGTCAGTCTGTTGTTGCCTCACCGGAGCCTGACCGACTGTATGGCTGTAGGTTCCGGCTTTGGATATTATTCTCTTTCGAGTATTTTTATTACGGAGTACAGGGGAGCAGAGTTAGGCACCATTGCCTTGCTTTCCAATATTTCACGGGAAATTATCACTTTGCTGTGTGCTCCTTTACTGGTGCGCTGGTTTGGCAATCTGGCTCCTATTTCATCGGGTGGGGCGACTACCATGGATACCACACTGCCTATTATCACCCGTTGTGCCGGACAGGAATTTGTAATTGTATCGGTATTCCATGGTTTTGTGGTCGATTTCAGTGTACCGTTTCTGGTTACTTTCTTTTGTTCGATGTAGACCACTTGCAGGATAGGCTGGAAAAAGAGACTGTCTCATAAGAAACTGTCCTCAAAAGCTATACATACGACTTTAGGGGAATAGTTCAAAGTTTATTTGGGACAGCCTCTTTTTGTTTTCATATTATTTTCACCAGATAAAGTTTTCTTCTTTTTTGTATTATTTTTATACGTTTCCTATACATTTATTTTCTTTTCATGAAAAAATGAGATGCAGTATTTCCCCACTCTTCTCATTTTAACAATAGGAAAAATTACTAAACTAAACTTTATCCAATGGAGATAAATGTAAAAAGACTTTCTACCTTATTCTTTTGCAGCATATTTTTAATTACAACAGCCTGCAACGACGACATCCCCAAAGAACAATCTGCTATTTACCCAGAAAAAGATATTCAATTTGAAAACCAGTTAAAAACTTATCTATCCACATCCTACCCTTGCCAAATATCCAACATAGAAATTACAGATAAATTTGTAATCATCAAAGGTTATACATCCTCTGATTCTACTCCTGTCTACTTAGGTGAAGTTTGTCCGTATGAAGATGTTGTTGCTCTTGACCGATTCAAATTTTCCGTACCTATCAACGAAAGTAACTTTACCGTAAAGCTCGATCGTTTTTATGAAAAAGACGGTATTAAACACGACCGGATATTATCCAAATGGGCATTATTTGCCAAAGGAGAAACTAAAGACAAAATTGTTTCGGCCGCACATTACCCAGATAAGATTTATGCAGCACAAACACTTGAACTTTTAAAACTACGTAATAAAAAGGGGATTGGAGGACTTTTCTACAATCAGTTTGTATCTGATATAGATAAATTAGACATCAGCAGTGCCACCGTCAATGTAGTGGTAAGTCATTTCTTTCATTTACAGCAAATGGGAGGAGATACACCTTATGAATATTCAGGTAAAACTTATTATGTAAATGAATCTTATTTAAGAGAAACACTTGATAAGATCTTGACTCTGACAGCAGAAAAAAAGATATCGGTTGCAGCTATTATCTTATTCGAACGGGCTGAGAACTGTTCCGACCCTAGTTTTGGAAAGCTAATGCAACATCCTGACAATAACGGAGGTATATATACGATGCCCAACATGACTACACCGGAAGCTGTAAATACCTATGCAGCCATCATCAATTATCTTGCTTCTCGCTATTGTAGAACAGACAATAAATATGGACGTATTACACACTGGATTTTACATAATGAAGTAGATGCCTCCGTACAATGGACCAATATGGGTAATAAGCCGGTAGTTGTATTCACCGATGCTTATATGAAATCACTCCGCTTGTGTTATAATATCACCCGTCAATACGATATGCACAGCGAGGTACTTGCTTCATTCACACATTCATGGGCATCCCCCTGTCAACCTAACTGGAACAGCGCCCAAGACATTATCGAATTGCTGACACAATACAGCCAGGTAGAAGGTGATTTTCTGTGGGGATTGGCTTATCACAGCTATCCGTACGATTTACTGAACCCACGCTCTTGGGAAGACCCGTTAGCCACTCTTTCCATGAACACACAGTTTCTTACTTTTAAAAACTTAGAAGTATTAAACCGATGGGCACTGACAAAAGAAAATATGTATTTAGGAACAAAGAAGCGTTCGATATGGCTGTCGGAGGCAGGAATTAATTCACGTAGCTACTCGGATGAGGATCTTCAAGAACAAGCAGCCGGATTTGCTTATGCATGGAAAAAATTGAACGGATTGGAAGGAATAGACGGACTTCAATGGCACAACTGGCTCGACAACGAAGGCGACGGAGAGGGTGCCATGCTCGGACTGCGTAAATATCCTGATAAAAACAATGGGGAAACTAAACCCGTATGGGAATTGTACAGACAAGCAGGAACAGAAAAAGAAGATGAAGCATTTGCTCCTTTGCTAAACGTGATAGGTATCCCCAATTGGAATATTATTGAACCTTTTTGAATATTAACCCTTTATACACAAAACTTATGACTAGAACAAAGAAATGTAAACTATGGAGTATGGCAAATATATTATTATTGCTTCTATTACTCCCTTCCTGTAAGGATCATGAAAATTTTCCGGATGTACCTTCTATTGAAGAGCCACAAGTACCACCGGTAACGCTTAGTATCAACACCCAACAGGACAGTCAGTTGAATTTATCAGTATCCGAAGACAGCATTTATACAATTACCGGCAAGACAGGAAATACAGACCCTTATTTTTTCATTAATAAACTCGAGTCAGATGCACCGGAAGAGTGTTGTGTTCTGGAGTTTACCTATACGCTAACCGAAGATATCGATAATTTTGAAATATTTTTTATTGATGAAACAGGTAACATAGAACCAGCTCGTTCATCCAGCTTCGGAATCATTAAATCCTCTGACGAGTGGGCCACATATGCTCTCCGGCTAAAAAAGAAACGTAAAGAATTCAACTGGGGATTCATTGACGAAAAACTGCGCCTTGACATCGGAAGTACAGACCGTACAAAAATGCAGATTAAAGATATGAAACTCCGCGCAATGAACGAAGAAGAGAAAAAAGCGGAAGAAGAAGAGGATAATGCTGAGAACGAAAAATCGAAATATGAACAGGCTATCAAAGATTATCTGACCAAAGATTATCCTTGTCGTATTACTAATATCGATGTATCTTCCGACCAAATTACAATTACAGGAAACTGCACAGGAGAAGGAACATTTTTCCTCGCTGAAATTCCAACGTTTGTAGACTTATTCAAAACAGACAAAATTGATGAAGCTTATAAAATACCATTAACTCAAGCTTCCTTTACACAAACGGTGGACCGCCGACGCATCATAAACGGATTTACTTATGATGGTCTTTTGTCGCGTTGGGCTATCTTTAAAGAAGGAACAGAAAAAGATGAATTGGTATCGCATGCCCATTACGCAGATAAAATTGCTCCTATCAGAAGTATAGAAGCGCTTAACCCCGCAGGGAAAAAAGGACTGGGAGGTATCATCAATTCTCCTTATCTGGAGTCGGATGTACGGGATTTAGGAATAACAAGTGCTACAATCAATGTATGTCCGGTACTTTTTATGCATTCCACCAGGCAAGCAGATGATATAGAACATCAATACAATGGAAAGACGTATTATTTCAGCAAAAGTTTTTTAGAGAGCAACCTTGATGCTCCTTTGAAAATTGCAGCAAAATATAACGTTGCAGTAGCTGGTATTTTGTTATTCCATCCTGCAGCTACAGCGGGAGTAGACCCTATCATTGCTTCTATTTTACAGCATCCTGATTATAGTGCCAAAGGTACTTATACAATGCCTAATATGACTAATATAGAATCGACTGACTATTATGCTGCCATATTAGACTTTCTTGCACAACGATATAGTACTAAAGAAATGCGTATCACACACTGGATTATGCATAATGAAATAGACGGAGCGATTAATTGGGTAAATATGGGAGAACCGGAAGTGGCTACATTCATGGAAACTTATCAACGTTCTATCCGCATGTGCTATAATATCATGCACCAATACGACCAAAATGCACGTGTATATATTCCTTTTACCCACGGTTGGACGAAAGCTGCCGGAGGAGGATGGTATCAAGTTACAGATATGCTGGATATGCTTAATTTATATAGCCAAGCTGAAGGAGATTTCTTCTGGGCACCGGCATGTCACAGTTATCCGGAACAATTAGGAAACCCTGAGGTGTGGAATGATAAAAATGCTACATTCAGTATGAAGACTCAGTTTGTTAGCTTGAAAAATCTGGAAGTACTAAACAAATGGGTATTGACAGAAAGCAACAAATATCAAGGAGTTCATAACCGTTCTATATGGTTGTCTGAAACAGGAACCGGAACTCCCGTTACCCCCAGCGAAGAAGATAATATCAAGCAAGCAGCTGGATTCGCATATGGATGGAAAAAAATCAAAGCTCTTGAAGGTATAGAAGGTACTCAATGGCATAACTGGTTTGATAATCCGGCCGAAGCTGTATTATTAGGACTTCGCTTCCAGGAAGGAACAGGGAAACCTGAAGCCGGACAGCCTAAACCTGTATGGCATACGTATCAAAAAGCCGGCACTGCTGAAGAAGAATATTTTAAACAGTATCTTCCGGTTATTGGTATTCCTGACTGGAATATAATCCAACCTGTCAGCGACTAACTTCATAACAAAAAGAAGCTGTCTCAATTTTGAAACAGCTTCTTTTTGTTAGGGGGAAGCGAAGATGAGGCTTAGCTTAACAGTATATAGGCCAGCGGAATAAGGATTCCGACCAGCAGATACCATTTGCCTCTGCCTTTCAGACCGTTTTTCCCTTTTACCATCCACATCCCCGAAAGAGCAAAGAAAATGAGGGAAATTGCAAAAAAGTCGCCCATGATGTTCCATCCTTCCACACGGTTGTAATGAAGACGGTTGAACCAGTATACAACGGGGCGTTTCTTGTGTACTTCATAATCCAGTGTACCGTTGCCGGAGTTGTAGATTCCTACTCCGCCGTCCAGCATCAGACGGATGTTTTCCTCATCTACCGGGAAGACACGTTTCAGGGTAGGCAGTCCTTCGGTTGCATTCCACGTTTCGGTCAGTGCTTCCTTATCCATACCGGCTTTCCAGGTCAGTGTGGCTTCTGTGGTCTGAAAAGAAGGGTCTTTCCCGTTCATGTGGTTGAGCAGCATGCCCGATACCCCATAAATCAGACTGACTCCTACCATGAGGAAACCCAAATCGCGATGGATTACACGCAACCAGTATGAAAAACTTTTATTCTTCCACCACTTCATAGTTCGTTCCGTCTATATAATAAATGGAATAAAAATCTTTTTGGTTGTCTTTCATCCATTTGCGCATGTTGGCAATGTTTGCGGTTTCCGCATCGCACGATTCTGCCGATCCGTCGTCTTTCACCTTTTTGTCGTTGATGGCTTCTTCCATCTGGTCGATGTATTCTTTGGTCAGACGGTTTTCACGCAAAATACCTTTAATGATGACTTCCGAGCCAATCAGTTCGCGGTTGAATCCGCCGATTTCTCCTTTGGCTTCTACGCGGATAGAGGTTTTCTGGTCTTTACCGGCTACGAAACATCTTCTTCCGGAATGTTTGCAGGTATGGGTGATGAAACCACGTAAACTTACTTCTTTTCCTACATTCTCTTCTGCTTTTGCCAATATATCTTCTACGTACTGTGCCTGACTGACGGTTACGGCAGTAGAGTCGGCTGTGTCTGCATTGTTCTTTTTAGAGGCGTTGCCGCAAGCGGTGAGGTTCAGTCCTAAAATGGCTACTAATAAATATACATACTTTTTCATACTTGTTTGTTTTTTATTGATTTATACATTCAGTTTTCTTTTTTCATAATCAGTAAGGCTACCCATCCCGGGATACCGGTCAGCAGTATCCATCCGGCACAGAGTCCACGTCGGGCAGGAGAGGTGCGTCGGAAGAGAAGCAGTGCAGAAAGCGCCAGAAGTGCATTCAGTAGAAAAGCTTTCCAGGTTCCGGTATGCCAATAGAGGTTGATAAAGGCATTCTCTTCGCTTTGCAGGGAAAGGCGGAAGGGAAAGAGCCACTCCGAAACACTGTCCCACATGACTTGTTTGACAGGCTGGTAATAAGAGGAGAGGCAAGACAAGGTTTCCGTATCCAATCCATATGTATCCATCCCTTGACTGTCGGTAACAGATACGGTCCAGTAGAGAAGATTGCCTAAGATGGTGAGCTGGTCTTTTTCCGGACAGAAAGGACGTATGTCGAGACGGCGGAAGAAATAGCCGCCTTCTGCTGTACTTTCTATGATTCCCACTTCACCCTCACGACCGAAAACAAAGCCGTAGAACCGTTTATCGGATACTTCGCTCATGACAAACCAGCGTATATCCAGCGAGTCGCTGAGATGAGTATTTTTCACGAAAGGACGTCCGTTTACCATCTTTAGGTGAAAGAGTTCTCCGTGGGCATCCAGACAGAAATAACCTTCTTCGTAAGGCTTGCGGGTAGAAGGATTTCCCCAATAGCCTTGCGCCGGAAAGGCAAATCCTTTTTTCTGCATTTCTTTTTGAAAACGATTGCTTTTCTTTTCGTCTGTGGTATTGGTCTCTGCATTGGTGAAAGTAATCCGGTCTGTCAGAGTAAAATAGTCGCCGGGCAAGGTCAGTTTGCCGCGTTTGGGCATCGCTTCGAAAAGTACGCCCATAGGAGGCTGAGGCATCTGCATGTCTTGCGGACGGTAACGGAACATGACTTGTGTCATGCGTAATGTTTTCATGTCTATGGCATGACCGTCGAGGGAGTCGGGCATAGTGCCGTCCAGCATCAGCTGGCGGGCATTAAGCAGCGGCAGCAGAGAGTCGTAGTCGGCACGGGCATACCGGTTTCCTTTAATGTCGGAGAAGAAGTCCGGATGGGTGCGGAAGTCTATCATGCAGAGTTCCTTCAGACGGGCACTATAGTACATGAGCGGGTATCCTTTCGATTCGTCGGTCATTTTTTGAGCCAATGAAGGGATAACCCAGCTTCCTACCAGTGTGGTAAAAGCGACAATCGCGATAAATATAAGATTCTTGTATTTCATTTCGTCCTTGTTTTTAGTGTACGGGAAGAGAGATTACTGGATGCCGTTCTTGAAACGCGCGCAAGAGTAAAGCGGAAAAAGAAGGGCCAAAAAGGCGATTGCAATACTTTCGGCAAGAAAGTGTGCGTATACACCGGGATATTGCGACACGTAGAGCATGGCGATACCTGCTATTCCTGTCAGCGCATTCCATATACGCTGTTTCCATTGTGGTTCGATGCATACCCATGCGGTGAAACCATACACGGCAATACCTGCCATGCTCCATGGAAGCAGTTGCCAGCCCAGTTGGCGCAACACACCGGCCGGCAGATAAAGGCTTCCGATACCTACAAGCACAGCCTCGAAAAGGAAGAAAAGGAGAAAAAGCGCACACAGACCGTACAGCAGCATGCTGCTCATGATACGGATCTCCTGTGCAGGAAGATGCAGGGTGAGCTTCAGCCGTTTGTTGGTCATCTCCGGTACAAACTGTGTCAGCGCAAGAACCAGTCCGGCCAGCAGTGTGAGACTGGCAAACCAGGGAGCTACAGAAACACCTTGATAAATGTGGCTGTACCAGGTATGGACTGCTTCTTCGAGACGAAGACTGTATGTGATTTCAATAAATGTGTAGGTCAGCACAGCGGCAAAGAGCAGCACCAGTACACCGATAATGCGGCGTGTCTTTATCCATTCTTTGTATCCTAATGCATAAAATAAATTCATACGATTCAATATTTACCTGTTAAACCAATAAATGCGTCTTCCAAAGAGAGATTTTCTTCTTTAAACTGTTCTATTCCGTATTGTTTCAGCTTATGAGCGACTTCTGCTGTAGGGAGGAAGGAATACAGTTCCCAGTTGTTTCCTATGTGTTCGCAATTCCAAATGCCTTCGTCTTGTCCGAAGCAGATATCGGCAGAAGAAGTGAAACGGAAACGGCGGAATCCTTCCATGATTTCCTTTACGGGTTTGTGCAGAAGCAGACGTCCGTAGTCCATAATCATACAGTCGTCTATCAGCAGTTCCATGTCCTGAATAATGTGGGAGGTGAGGAATACAGTCTTGTTTTCTGCCGAAGCATATTCTTTCAGATATTCTACAAACAGACGGCGGTATCCCGGGTCGAGCCCCATGGAGAAGTCGTCGAGAATAAGCAATTCCGGATCTTGTGCAAACAGCAGTCCTAAAGCCACCTGTGAGCGTTGCCCGCAAGACATGGTACTTAGTTTTTGGGAGGGGAGTACCTGTAACTTTTTCAGCAGTTCGTAGTAGGCATCACGGTTCCATTTGGGAAAGAAGCCGCTGTAGAAACGCTCAATCTGGCCTACATTGAAATAGGTATGCTGTACGTGGCCTTCGAGCAGCAGACCGATACGTGCTTTGGTCTGTGGGGTGAGGTGTTCCATTTCTTCGCCAAAAAGCCGGCATACACCGCTCCGAGGCTTCAGATAGCCGTTCAGGATGTTGATAATGGTGGTTTTCCCGGTTCCGTTTTTACCCAATAAACCTAATACCTTGCCTTTTTCTACTTCAAAACTCAGGTCTTTGTAAATAAGCCTGTTGCCGTAATAATGTGTGATTTTATCGCATTCAATGATTTTATCCATGTCGTTCGTTTAAAAGTGTTGCAAAAATAGTGCATTGGGAAATGCTGCGCCATCCCCATTTGTAGGTATTCTTACACGTCAGAACCGGCATCCGATGTGCAAGCCGATATCATGCCGGTCTGTTCCGGTCTGTGTGGTACGGTATGCACGCGTGTACTGATAAGACACTTCTCCATACAGTTCCAGCTTTGCGTTCCAGGCATATTCATAGCGCAGGCCGGTTCCTGCAAGGCTCCTTGGCGCTGTATAATATTCGAACTCCTGAAGCAGAAGGTCTTCTCTGCTGAAGGGTGCCTGCTGGTTGCTGCCCGGAGTAGTATAGAGGCCGTCTTCTTTCAGGGTACCTCCTCCTGTGCCGTATCCGGCTTGCAGGCGTAGGGTATATACTCCTTTGCGGTGTGGGATACTTCGTGCGGCATGGGCTATAGCTTCTATCTGATGAAGGTCTTGCTTGCGGTAATAAGGATATACGGAAGTGGTGGTATTCCGTGCATAAAACGAGGTTCGGATACCGGTAACCCATTTCGGACTCCGACCTGCCCGACCGGCATAAAGTGTATAGTCCAGTTTGCCTTTCCATTCCTTGCGGTCCATTACTTCATTGCTACCGTAGTAAATGATTTGGGTGACGTTCGACTCGTCTGTAGATTCTTTGTACGAGTTCTCGTAATTTTTCAGATTATGACAGCTTATACCACCATCTATAATGTGGGTGCAATTGCCTTTCCGGTAAGACAAGCGTCCGTTGTATCCTTTATCCGTACCTTCGTGGGTGGTAAAGGTGACTGAGGTGGAAGTGCCTTTGCCGAACCTGCCCTTGGGAGAATGGAAGAATACTTCGCTGAACCATTGCAGGCGAGGAGAGAGGTACCACAAACCCTGCAGGGAAAGACCGTGCCATTCGGTGAACAGTGGGGTACGGCTTGCGGTATATCCGCTTTCGCCGAAGGCTTCTTTCAGTCCGTAGAAATTGCCGTAACTGATGAGGGAATAATACTGGATATCCTTGTTGCCGTAGGTGGCAAACTCTACGGCCTCATTGTTGCGGTGATAGTGGTACGAGAGTCCGACAGCCCATGCCTGGTTAATTTGCCAGTTGATACCGGCAGCTACCTGCATGTCCATCAGTGTATTTTTATGGCGCAGGTCTTTGTATTTGGCATAATTGGCTGCGGTATAGTCTATGGAAGCTCCGATGCTGAGTTGGGGAAGTGCCTTCCAGCCTATTCCTCCCTGTAGATGATAAGTCTCCATCTTCTTGTCTCCCTTGTTGGAAGAGTTGGCTTCTACAATGTGGAAAGGAGCAGACGGATTGATGAAGGCGGTTCCTTCCATATCTTTCCCTTTAGATTGGAGGTAGCCCATGGCTCCGTAGAGGGTGATGTTCCGGTTCAGACGGTAATACGATTCGGTGTGAATACCTCCCTGGGTATGGTGCTTGCTTTGCTGGTAGTTGTAAAACGAGCCTTGGCCAATGTGGGCGGAGACTTGCAGATATGACAAATGTGCAGGTAGGGACAAGACGGTGAGAAACGCCGGGTTGTGTCCGGCTGTCGTGGTTTCCTGATGCACGGATGTGGTAAAGTCTGCCAGTTGATGAGGCTCGGCAGCGTATATGTCAGAACAGGTGAGGCTATAAGCCCCACCTATCCCAAGTAACAGGTAATGAAATTTTTTTCTCATGTATAAATCGTATTCCTCGGTTGGGAGATTAGTTTCTCAACGACGACTTGGCACGCTGGTGGAAGTCTTTGCTTGAGTTGTTGGTATCCTGATAAATGATGCGGGCTCCGTTTTTGAGAGATGCTTCGGCATCGATACCACTGGGGTCTGTACTGCCTTCTGTACCTCCGCTGTACTGGTAGACCAGCTTGTCTTTATTTCCGGCAATGGCTTCGGTAGCTGCCTTGTCTACATTGCGGTAAAGGGTATATCCCATTCTGCCAGTAGTTTCAATGTATCCGGCATCTACGGCTTCTGTCAGACGTTTCAGTGCACCCGACTCTCCGGCTTTGAAGACTTCGATACCGTCTACAATCCATTCATTGGGTACTTTCTTTCTACCCATCACCTGACTTCCGCCGTAGTTGTTTGTTGTATTGGGGTCGTCGACAAAAGCCTGCAGGGTTGTTCCTTCGGGACGGAAAAGGAAAAAAGCCGGAGAAACCTGACTCAGCGGCCATGCATTGCCTAATCCGTAGACCATTGCACTGAGGTAGTGTGAAGTAGGAATGGATGAAGAGGGAGCCGGATAGTATTTGGTATTGCTCAGTCCTGAAGACGGATCGTAGAAGCAATAGTAGTCGGGGTTTGCATAGTTGACAGACTGAGAATAAGTGACGGTGTTGTCGATGGCTCCGCACATGTTGACTACAATCTGTTTACCCGATTCCAGTTCTACCTGTGTGTTGAAATGCCATACAGCCATTCCTGCCGGAATCCATCCTTCGTTTTTGTAGAAAAGTTCTCCGTTTACATAGTCCTTGTTTGCCGAAGTGGCATTGTAAGGATTGACCATGGCAAAGGCGAGGTCGCTGATATCGACTGTGACAGGCGAGTTGTTGTAAAGCACTACCGACTGGTCGAAGTTGAAGCCTGCGCCTCCTTCATCATCCGGACAGCCTCCGATGTAAAGTTCCTTGATGATAACCGAGCCGCTGTTCGATGCCACCAGTTTCAACGTGATGCTGAGTGGCTGGTTGCCGACCACTACATTGGAGTTTACTCCATTGAAGACCACTACATCGGTTCCGTCTATCCGGGTTTCGGTAGCCGATGCTTCGTAGGTTCCGGAAGGAATCTGGAAGACAGCCTCTCCGCTGGTATTGGTCTTGGCATCGTATTCGGTGTTGTTCACGGAGTTTCTCAGCGTAACTACGACGTTTTCTGCCGGAGTAATGCTGCTTTCCGGATACTCAAGTTTTACTATCAGTTCGGTGGTCTGGTATCCGTTTTCATTGTAGTCGTCGCTGCAAGCGAAACTTACTGCTGCCAGAATCAGGCAGCACAAAAGATAGAGATTCTTTTTCATATTGCTTTAATGTTTATAATTTCAGTTTCAGTGTAATGCCATAGTTGAAAGTCGGCACATATCCGGAGCCGAAAAGACTGACGTCGGTACCGGTATGATATGATTTGATTTTTCGCATGGTATCGAAAAAATTATTGGCATAAAACGATACGGTCATGTGTTTGCCGATTTCTTTTGTGACATTCAGATTGGCGGAAAAGTAAGGAGAATACTTCCATTCCTTGAACGTGTATCCGGAATTGCTTTTCATGACCAGTTTGCTCAGTTCATTGTACAGCTGGGTATCGTTTTGTGCAGCCCAAAGATAGGTTTCCATGAAAGGCTTCAGGTTGTGGATGTCATCTCTGCTTACGTAATAAAGCGGGTAGGTAGCCACATAGTGATCGCCTTCGTAGATACTTCCGCCCGAAGCAGAAGGCAGATTACTGTCTCTGTCATCCAGAATATAGCTTCGGGTACCTCCGCTGTATTCGCTCAGGTTCTGGCGGGAGTTGATGAATGTTCCTTCTACACGGAGGGAGAAAATCATTCTTATTTTAGGTATGTGGGTCGTAATGGTAAGATTGGTGTTCAGCTGCTTGGTAATCATTCCATTGTAGTTTCCTGTCCCTCCCACGTAATAGCCTACATACTGATAAGGTTGTCCGTCGGCCGAGCGAAGTGAGCTGGACGACTGGTATAATTCTTCGTCAATGCCTTTGTAGCGGTAGTATTTACCGTCGAGACGGATGGATGTATTCAAGGCTTTGATTTTATCGAAATCCAATACCCATTCTACTCCCATGCGGCTGGAAGAAGACGTATTGAAGCTGATGGAAGCAGTCTCCCAGTCGTTCATGACCGTATAGTCCAATTGCTGCGAGGGGTAGGTACCAGTCTTGTCGCTTACGGTTACAATACCGGTTGTACGGTCTATCTGATATACTCTGTTATCAGCAGGAATCGGACACGATTCGAGAGCCGACTGATCGGTAAACTTATACTCCATGGGGGTATAGACTGTTTTTCCGCTTGAGGTATAAGGATGATTCATCGTATTGTAATAAAACGATACAGAGGCCTTTACACCTTTGAAGCGTGCGTCAATGCCTACTTCGCGCATGATGTTGTATTGCCACTTCAGATCTTTGTTGTATTGCAGACTGCTGGGGTGGGTGTAGTAGGCATAGTAGGCAGTGCCATCGGTAGTGGTGGTGGCTGCAAATGCCAGACGGTCGCGGTAGGTGGTGCGTGGGTAAAGAATGTCGAAAGAGGGGAGTTTGACAGCTTTTCCCCATCCGGCACGCAAGGTAATTCCCTGCAACCAGCTGTCTTTCTGTTCTGCAAAGGTATAGCTGGTGTTGAGTCGGGGAGAAAGACTGCTTACGGTACCGTAGGCCGATTCTTTGATGAAGGTCATATCCGAGCGTAGTCCGAACTTTACACTGAGGCGCGAGGCGGGGAACTGTACCTTTATTTCATTCTCGGCATACAAGGCGAGGTTGTGGGTAAAGGGAAGTTCGCTATATCGGTATTCGCGCCAGTCGGAGGTAGTCAGTCTGTTTTCGTAGTAGACTCCTTCTCCTGAATTTCCGTCTCCTTTCAATTCTCCTCCAAGAAGAAGGTTGTTGCTTATTCTCCCGAAACGGTGTGCCCATCTGGCCTTGAGATAGGCATTGTATGTAAGAGGTTTACTGTCTGTAAATGCTGTCTGATACCAGTACCCTACGGGAAGGAGGGTAATGTCAGCGTTGGGATTGTCTTCGTATTTTTCTCCTACAAAATAACCTTCTTCCATGGAGTGGATGGAGGGGTAGGTAGAAGCCATGGACTGGCGGGTACGTACTTCGGACAGCTTGTCGGTGTACGAGAAAGAAAGACCGGCACTTAAATTGGACAACCAGGCTGAGTTGGCGAGATACGTGGCCGAGATGCTTCCCCGAAGAGCGTTGTCGCGCGACTTCTGGTATGTGTTATTGAATGCATCGGGATCGGATTCGGAATTGAGTCCTCCGATGTTTCCACTGAGGTTGACATCGAAATCCACCTGCTTGTGACGGGCAGTAAGGAAGGTATTCGAGTATTTCAGCGTGAGTGCATTGCGTACGTATGAGGTATAGGGAGAAGCCAGATCGGAAACTGAACGGGCACGCTCGTAAGAGGTGTTGAGCATTCCCCGGTGTGCACCCAGGTCGAAGCCTTTGCTCAAAGAATAGACCTGTGTATGAGGACGGGCACTGGCTTCGAACAGGAATGGGGTTTTTCCTTTGAATGTTTTTACTTTGACCATCCCGTTGGTTATGTCGCCATATTCTACCGAAGGAACTCCGGTTATGACTTCGATACTTTCGATATGGTTGCTTCCAATGTTTCTTAAATCGGTGCCCGACATGCCTTGTGTGGCATTGCCGGAAAGACGTACTCCATCTACTTCTACGGCTGTACCGAAGGAGGAATTACCCAACTCGCTGCTGTTTCCTCCGCGTATGGCAATGCTTTGTGATTCGGTTAGTTTGTATGTAGTACTGGTACGTTCGCCCGGGAGCATGCTGATGGCATCGGCCACGCTGATAGACTGAAGATGGTCTAATACGGTGCGGTCGATGGTATAGGCTGTGGTTGCATCGTCTGCTTTTCGGCGGGCGGTTACAGTGACCTCGTCGAGTGCCAGTGTGGCTTCTTTTAAGTAGATAGTCGGGTTTTTATCTTTGGAAGAGCGGATAAGGTAGGTCTGGGTAGCATATCCCAGGCAACTGATGGTGAGTTTGGTGTTTGATGCTGGTATGTGTTCCAGACGGAAGTGCCCGTCTTTGTCGCTGATGGCACCCGAACCGGTTGCTTCTACCCATACGGTAGCAAACTCGATGGGCGACTTGGAACTGCTTTCCAAAATACGTCCGGTTACTGTAATGGTTTGCGCCTTACAGAAAATGCTTATACATGCCAAGAAAACTACCAGAAAATATCGCATATACCTTATACCTGTTTGAAATCCGGTGCAAAATTACAGGAAGCATAGTTGCGGCACAATCACCATTTGTTGGTATTTATTGGGATAGGGGGAAGGATAAAAAAGTCCCGGTAATGGGTTTATTCATATGAAAAAGAATGGATAAACCCATTACCATGGATATAAGTTTAGGATCTTATTCGTTCGTTTAATTCGGCGACGTCGGCTGCACGAACGACGTCGTCGGCTGTACAGCCAACAACGGTGATTTTATAATCGACGACGGCGATTAAAGCCTTCCATGCCTGTCGCTACCTTTCTATTCTTGTTGTATGATATACATGATATGTTTGTCAAGAGGTATCGGCTTCAGACTCCAGTCTTTTCTGTCTGCATTGCTGGGGATGGAATATCCGGATACAAAAAAGGCCGTCTCAAAGTGAGTTGAGACAGCCTTCATAAATGTATCTAAATGATGATTATTTCACCGGACTGATGCGCAAAGTGTATGAGTAGATGCCACTTGACGGACACCAGTATTTTTCGATGGTTTGCGGGCCGCAACTTCCGTTACCTACACCACGCTGCATATAGTCGAAGTGAGCTACGGTTTCTTTCAGCGGTTTCAAATCCCACTGGTGACGGGTTTCAGACATGGTGACATCGTCGTGATGCAACAGAGAGAAACCTACCTGTCCTTCTGTTTCGATACGGATACCCTTATGCTGCTTGTTGGTGAACACCAGTTCGCGCAAGTCTTCGCGGTTGCCGCTGGTTTGCGGGTGCATGTATTCTTCCTGCATGTCGCTTACGGTTGTTTCGTAACGTCTGAAGTAAGAACCCATCTTACGGTCGCTGTAGTTTTCCCAAGGACCGCGTGCATAGTAAGATACATTTTCAAGACCTTCGGCAAAGAGGGCTTTCAGACCGATACGGCGAAGTCCTTCCTGACCCGGCATGAATGTAGCTTTTACATCTACTGTTCCGTTGGCATAGATGGTGTATTGCAGTGTGTAAGGACAAAGTGCATCGCGTGAAGCGGTAACAACTACCGATTTGCCGTCTTCCGAAGCTTTTACGGTAGGAACTGCATCTTTTACTTTGCTGTCTTTGTCTGTGTTGGTGTCGTTTTCAATCCAGCGGAAATTATCGTATACGAATCCACCGTTGGGCGCCAATACTGCCATGGTACCGTATGTATACTCAGTGAGCAGAGAAGATTTCTTGTCGAATACCATTTTTACTACATTGTTGGAAATGGTATAAGCTGTAGCTGTTTCTTCCACTTTGAGTGGCTGTGCCTTGCTGCTTACTTCTACTGCTTTCAGTATAGCCGGGCGTTCCTGCAGACAGAATTGGTTGGATGCTACAATGTGGCCGGCTTTTGCCCAGCGTGTATCTTCTTTCTGTTTTACTTCGAAAGTGATGAAGTATTCGCTTCCAGCTTCCAATGCCTTTACCGGAGCCGCAATCTGAACAGACTGGTCGGGAGCAGTAGCAGGGATAGCTATGTTTTGTACACTTTCTACCGGTTTACCGTCTTTCAGTACTGTATACGAAAGAGTGAACTGGTCGAGGTTAGTGAAATCGTATTTGTTTGTCAGACTCAGTGTCTGAGTAGCAGGATTGAAGTTGGAGAATTTGATGTATTGGTATACATGTTTCATTTCATTCAACTTCGGAGTTTCGTGACGGTCGGCAGTAATCACACCGTTGTTCACAAAGTTACCCTGATGAGGTCCCGGATAATCGTAACCACTGTGCAGACCAGTCTTGATTTTACCTGATTTCAATTCTGCCGGATCGTAGATAGCCTGGTCTACCCAGTCCCAGATACAGCCACCGATGGCACTCTTGCTGCGTTCAATCATGTCCCAGTATTCCTTGAAGTTACCCAAGGCATTACCCATACAGTGTGCATATTCACACATGAAAGTCGGCTTACCGTTATGGTTGGCATCCGAATTGTATACCATCCATTCCAGTGTAGGATACATTACCGATACGAAGTCGCTGGGGGCATCGCCAAATCCGTTATGGTATCCTTCGTAGTGGATGTAGCGATTGTCCAGTTTGCGGACTGCATCGTAAGTGGCATAGAAGTTGGAACCAGGAGAGGCCTCATTACCCAATGACCAGAAGAATACAGACGGATGGTTACGGTCGCGGTATACCATACGTACAGTACGGTCGATATACATTGGTTTCCATGATTCCTGGCTGGAGATACATTCTTGCTGCTTGTCACCGCTGTGGTTAGCCCAATTCAAGTGGCACTCTACATCGGCTTCGTCCATCACGTAAAGTCCGTAGTAATCGAACATGGCATACATTTTAGCCTGTCGTGGATAGTGGCTGGTACGTACGGTGTTGACATTATTACGTTTCATCATCAGAATGTCTTTCAGCATCATAGGTACATCAATGGCACGACCCAGTTCGGGGTGTGTATCCTGTGTGTTTACTCCTTTGAACAAGACTTTTTTGCCGTTTACAAGTACCACACTGTTCTTGATTTCGATATGACGGAATCCGTATTTGGTAGAGAATACCGATTCTTCCTTGCCTTTTTTATCTTTCTGACGTACAATCACGGTATAGAGTTCCGGAGTTTCAGCAGTCCAAAGTTTCAGGTCTTTCAAACCTTCTTTCTTGAACTCAATCTGTTGTTGCTTTTCGCCTTTTTTGAACTGTACATTCTGTGAGAAGGTAGCAACGGTCTTGCCTTCCGGATCGAGCAACTCAGCTTCGATAGTTTTTTCGTCTGCTTTACCGTCGCGGTTGTCGATGTCCAGTGCTACATTGAAAGTACCTGATGTATAATGATCAGCTTCGTTCAGTGTGCTGGTGATATAGTGGTCGCGTACGAATGTCTTCGGAGTAGAGAACAGATAAACATCACGGTAGATACCGCTCATGTGGAACATATCCTGTCCTTCCAGATAACTACCGTCGCTGAAGCGGAATACCTGTACAGATACGTTGTTGTTGCCTTTCTTCACATAAGGAGTGATGTCGAACTCGTGGTCGTTGTTGGCTCCTTGTGTGTAACCTACGTATTCTCCGTTCACCCATACAAAGGCTGCACTGTAAATACCTCCGAAGTGAAGGAAGGTACGTTTCTTATCCCATCCTGCAGGCAACATGAAAGTACGTTGATAAGAACCTACCGGATTTTCACCATATTGTCCTTTGAACTCATCGCGCATCTGGATGTAAGGAGGATTGTCTTTGAACGGATAGTCTACATTGACGTAAAGAGGATGGTCGTATCCTTTCATTTCCCAGTTTGAAGGAACTTCAATGTTATCCCATTTGGATACATTATATCCTTTCTTGTAGAAATCGGTGGGACGTTTGGATGGTTCGTCTACGAAATGGAATTTCCATACTCCGTTGAGCGACAGATAGGCTGCCTTGGTAGGAGTTTCCCATGGAAATTCGTAATATTTGTCCGCTTTCATGGAAGCGGTAGAAGTATAAGGAATATAGGTAGCATGTCCTGCTTCTTTATTCTCTTCAAAGCGGGTTTCATCTTCCCAATAGTTGCGTGTTGCTTCTTGTGCCTGTACATGGACAAGGGAGCTGAGGCCTGCTAAAAGTAAACTGAAAGCAGTAACCTTTTTTTTCCAGAATAAATGCTTCTTCATAGGATAAATTAAAAAGTGAATATTAGTAACAAAGGTTGGAGTGTATTACTTATCCAAACATTTTGCGTACTCTCTCTATGCCTGCTACCAGTGCATCGATTTCCTCTTTGGTATTGTATAATCCCAATGAGGCACGAACCGTACCTTCGATACCTAAGCGGTGCATCAGCGGTTCGGCACAATGATGTCCGGTACGAACAGCAATGCCTAATCGGTCGAGCAATGTTCCCATATCGAAGTGGTGTATATCTCCGACAAGGAAAGAAATAACTCCTCCTTTGTGTTTTGCTTCGCCAAAGATACGCATTCCGGGAATTTCTTTCAAACGCTGCATGGCATAAATGGTTAATTCATGTTCATGTGCAGCTATATTGTCCATTCCAATGGCAGAAACATAGTCTAATGCTTTGGCCAGGGCAGTGGTACCGATGTAGTCGGGAGTTCCGGCTTCGAATTTGAAAGGAAGTTCGTTGAATGTAGTCTTTTCAAAACTTACATTCTGAATCATTTCTCCTCCACCTTGATAGGGAGGGAGCTTGTCGAGCCAGTTTTCTTTTCCGTAGAGTACACCAATTCCGGTAGGCGCATATATTTTATGACCACTGAATACATAGAAGTCGGCATCGATATCCTGTACGTCGATTTTCATGTGAGGAATACTTTGTGCCCCATCGATAAGTACGGGTACCTGATGTGCATGTGCAATGGCTGTGATTTCTTTTACCGGATTGATGGTTCCCAATACGTTGGATACATGAGCTACGGAAACCAGTTTGGTACGCGGAGAAAACAGTTTTTCGTATTCGTCCAATAGCAACTCTCCCTGATCGTTCATCGGGATGACTTTCAGCTTGATTCCTTTTCGGGCTGCCTGCAACTGCCAGGATACGATGTTGCTGTGGTGCTCCATAACCGATACAATCACTTCGTCTCCTTCTTGCATCTGGCTGTCGGTAAACGATGATGCTACGAGGTTTATACTTTCGGTAGTACCTCTGGTAAAAATGATTTCGGAAGTGGAACGTGCATTGATAAACTTACGTACTGTTTCTCGGGAAGCTTCGTGCAGATTTGTAGCCTGCTGGGAAAGGAAGTGAACTCCCCGGTGTACGTTGGAATTGACGGAATAATATTCGTCTGTAATTGATTCTACTACGCAACGGGGCTTTTGTGTTGTAGCCCCGTTGTCTAAGTAGATTAGAGGTTTGCCGTATACTGTGCGTGACAGTATAGGAAAATCTTCTCTTATTTTTTGTATGTCGTACATATCAGACTTTTTCTTTGTGTCAAAACAGATTTATTTACAGATGGCACAACCTTGGCATTTGTTCAGTTCGCCGCGGAAACGTTTTTCAACCAACAGGTGAAGACGGTCGCGAAGAGCTTCCATGCGGATGTTGTCGATGACTTCGTTGACAAAAGCAAACATCAGCAACAAGCGTGCTTCCTTCAGGCTGATTCCACGTTGTTGCATATAGAACAATGCATTTTCATCGAGCTGACCTACGGTAGCACCGTGTGAGCATTTTACATCATCTGCATAGATCTCCAGCTGTGGCTGTGTATACATACGGGCTTCTTTGGTCGCGCAAATGTTACGGTTCGTTTGTTGTGAAGAGGTGTGTTGTGCACCTTCACGTACCAGCACTTTGCCTGCAAAGGCACCAACTGCCTGATCGTCCAATACGTATTTGAACAACTCATTGCTGGTACAATCTGAAACCTTGTGGTCGATAAAAGTATGGTTGTCTACCTGTTCATTTTTATCGGCAATAGCCATACCGCACAGATTGATTTCAGCTCCACGGCCGGAGAGTGTAACCTCTGTTGTATTGCGGGTTGTACCGTTATGGAGTGTCATACCATTGAGCAAAACATTGCTGTTTGCCTCTTGGTTTACATACAGATTGCTGAAGCGTACTGTGCTATTATGAGTTTCTTCCAGTTCGTATAAGTCGAATACGGCATTTTCGCCAACAAAGACTTCTACGACTTGGGTAGAAAGGAAATTGACTTCATCCATAGCATGGTCGCATACAAGCAGTTTTGCTTGTGCCCCATCTTCCAGCACGATGACAACACGGCGGTTGACCATTGTGTTGATATCTGCACGGAGGATGTTGACTAACTGGATGGGTTTGTCAACAATGACATTTTTCGGTATATACATGAATACACCGTCCTGTGCAAACATGGTGTTGAATGCTACCACCCCATCTTTCGATGTGTCAGCCAGTTGGCCGTAGTACTTCTTGACTAACTCCGGCTGTTTGGTTGCAACGTCTTTTAAACTGCCGAAAATCACTCCTTCTGGAAGATGTCCGGTAGGTTGTGTATGCTGGTAGAAAGTATCATTTACCACGAAGTATAAGGATGTACTCATGTTGGGCACATCGCATTTGAATACTTCATACGGATTGACCGGAAATTCCAGTCGTTTGAGATTCAAACCATAATCGGGGGCAAAGTACTTGCTAACTTCTGTATATTTATATTTCTCTTGCTTCGTTGTGGGGAAGCCAGCCTGTTCAAAATCAGCAAAAGCCTTTGCGCGGGGAGCGTTGAGTACTTCTGTACTGTTCTTGCAGATAAGGGCTTCACATTGAGAGAAGAGATCAATATATTGTTGTTCTGCTTTCATGCTTATTCTCCCAATTCTTTTTTAATCCAGTCGTAGCCTTTTTCTTCCAGTTCCAAAGCCAGTTCCGGACCTGCTGTTTTTACAATTCTTCCTTTATAGAGTACGTGTACGATATCGGGCTTGATGTAATCCAACAAACGCTGGTAATGAGTGATGACAATACAGCTTGTTTCAGGAGTCTTGAGCTTGTTTACTCCTTCTGCAACAATACGCAGCGCATCAATGTCCAAGCCTGAATCGGTTTCGTCGAGGATGCTGAGTTTAGGTTCCAGCATGGCCATCTGGAATATTTCATTTCTTTTCTTTTCACCTCCCGAGAAACCTTCGTTTACAGAACGATTGGCCAATTTACTGTCCAGTTCTACGATTTCACGCTTTTGGCGCATGAGTTTTAAGAATTCGCTGGCAGATAAAGCCGGAAGTCCTTTATATTTGCGCTGTTCGTTTACGGCAGCGCGCATAAAGTTGACCATGCTTACTCCCGGAATTTCTACCGGATACTGGAAAGACAGGAACAAACCTTCGTGGCTTCTGTCTTCTGCACTTAAAGCAAGAAGATCTTTCCCGTCGAAAGTCACACTTCCTTTTGTTACTTCATAGGCCGGGTGTCCTACCAGTACGTTGCTTAATGTACTTTTACCAGAACCATTAGGACCCATGATGGCATGTACTTCACCTGCTTTTACCGTTAAATTGATTCCTTTCAGAATTTCTTTGCCATTGATTGTGGCATGTAAATCTTTTATTTCTAACATACGTGTTGTTTCTTCGTTAATATTATCCTACACTGCCTTCCAATGAAATGGAGAGTAATTTTTGCGCTTCTACGGCAAACTCCATGGGCAGCTTGTTAATTACTTCTTTAGCATAGCCATTGACGATAAGTCCGATAGCATCTTCCGTTGATATACCACGCTGATTGCAGTAGAATACCTGATCTTCTGAAATCTTGGACGTGGTTGCTTCATGTTCTACAATGGCAGTATCATTGTGAATATCCATGTAGGGGAAGGTGTGTGCTCCACACTGGCTTCCCAGCAGGAGAGAGTCGCACTGGCTGTAGTTGCGTGCATTTTCTGCTTTTTCTGCCACACGAACCAAGCCTCTGTATGAATTCTGGCTTTTTCCGGCACTGATACCTTTGCTGACAATTGTAGAACGTGTGTTCTTTCCTAAGTGTATCATCTTTGTACCTGTATCGGCCTGTTGATAATTGTTGGTTACCGCTACAGAATAGAATTCAGCAGTCGAATTGTCACCACTTAGAATACAGCTTGGATATTTCCATGTAATGGCAGAACCAGTTTCAACCTGTGTCCATGACAGTTTACTGTCTACCCCTTTACAGTTTCCTCGTTTTGTTACGAAGTTGTATACTCCTCCTTTTCCTTCAGCATCTCCCGGATACCAGTTCTGCACGGTAGAGTATTTCACCTCAGCACGGTCTAATACAACAATTTCAACGATAGCAGCATGCAGCTGGTTCTCATCGCGCATAGGTGCAGTACATCCTTCCAGGTATGATACGTAACTGTCGTCATCTGCTACAATCAGTGTACGTTCAAATTGTCCGGTATTGGCTGCATTGATTCGGAAGTAAGTAGAAAGTTCCATCGGACAACGCACCCCTTTTGGAATATATACAAACGAGCCGTCGCTAAACACTGCAGAGTTTAATGCAGCAAAAAAGTTGTCTCGGTATCCTACTACAGAACCAAGATATTTTTTTACCAAGTCAGGATGTTCGCGTACAGCTTCACTCATGGAACAGAAGATAATACCTTTTTCCATCAGTGTTTCTTTGAAGGTAGTCTTTACCGAGACAGAATCCATGACAGCATCTACTGCCATTCCACTCAGTGCCATCTGCTCTTCCAAAGGAATACCCAGTTTGTTGAATGTCTTTAATAATTCAGGATCAACCTCATCTAAGTTTTTGGGCCCTTCCTTTTTCTTTGTTGGGTCTGCGTAATATGAAATAGCCTGATAGTCTATTTCCGGGATATTCAGATGTGCCCATGTCGGCATTTCCAATGTTTGCCAATAGCGATATGCTTTAAGTCGGAATTCGAGCAACCATTCCGGTTCTCCTTTTTTGGCTGATATAAGCCGTACCACATCTTCATTCAGTCCCTTTTCGATAATATCTGTGTGAACGTCAGTCGTGAAGCCGTATTTATACTTCTCCTGAGTGAGTTCTTTCACATATTTATTGGGTTCTTGTAGCATATAATATCAGTATCTATTAGTTGTTTGGTTACACTTTTAATTTTAGGAATAAATATTCCGGAGAAATCTTTTATCGGATAATATAACAATGATTTGCTCTTTGTGGTTGACTGAATTAAGTTATCTTTAGAATCAATGTATTCTATGAAATAAACAATCATGCTTGTAAGCAGAGCAAATTTAATGACACCCAGTCCGGCTCCCAACCATCTGTTTATAAAGCCAAGATGAATGGCTTCTACAGCTTGTGATAACATGGAAGCCAATAAAGAGATAGTTAAAGGCACTACTAACCAGATTAGAAAAAATGCTATTGTTTGTCCAATAGAAACAGAGGTTCCCAGTTCAACCGCCAGTTTTTCTCCAACAGAAGCAAACAAGGCACGTGCCAGAAGTAATCCGGCTATGAGCCCGACAATAGACGACAGTTGTTTTATGAATCCTTTGGTAAAGCCTAGTATTGCTCCGATGAATATAATACCTATAATTGCAAAGTCGAGAGTTGTCATTTTATTAATAAAAATAATGTCATTCTGAGTGCGTAATAGAACTGCATACATCCAAACGGCATTAGCAGATCCTTCGCTAAGCTCAGGATGACATTATTTAGATAAATATAATTAGCTTATAAAGTCTGTTTTACTTCAATTTCCTCGTAAGTTTCAATAATGTCGCCTACTTTCAAATCATTGCAGTTTGTCAGACTGATACCGCATTCGAAGTTTGTTCCAACTTCTTTTACATCGTCTTTGAAGCGTTTCAAAGCGTTGATTGAACCGGTAAATACAACGATACCATCACGAATCAGACGAGCCTTATCCGAACGTTTAACCTTACCAGTTTTTACCATAGCACCAGCAACCATACCTACTTTGCTGATGTTGAAGACTTCACGCACTTCGATAGTAGCTGTTACCTGTTCTTTCAATGTCGGAGCCAACATACCTTCCATTGCAGCTTTTACTTCTTCAATAGCATCGTAGATGATAGAGTATTTGCGGATATCTACACCTTCCTGTTCTGCCAGTTTAGCTGCATTGCTTGATGGGCGTACCTGGAAACCAACGATGATAGCATCTGAAGCTGCTGCCAAAGAAACATCCGATTCAGAGATCTGACCCACACCTTTATGGATTACATTAACCTGAATCTGTTCTGTTGACAACTTAATCAACGAGTCACTCAAGGCTTCTACAGAACCGTCTACGTCACCTTTGACGATTACGTTCAATTCATGGAAGTCACCCAAAGCTAAGCGGCGGCCCACTTCATCCAGAGTAAGCATTTTCTGAGTACGCAATCCTTGCTCACGTTGCAACTGCTCACGCTTGTTGGCAATTTCACGTGCTTCCTGATCGGTATCAAATACATGGAATGTATCACCTGCTGCAGGTGCTCCGTTCAATCCCAGAATCAATACAGGTTCTGCCGGTCCTGCTTCTTTCAGACGTTGGTTACGTTCGTTGAACATAGCTTTTACCTTACCATAGTATGTACCTGCCAATACGATGTCTCCTACGTGAAGAGTTCCGTTCGATACCAGTACAGTTGCTACATATCCACGTCCCTTATCCAAAGACGATTCAATGATAGAACCTGTTGCTTTACGGTTTGGATTAGCTTTCAAGTCCAACATTTCTGCTTCCAGCAATACTTTTTCCAGCAATTCTGGTACACCAGTACCTTTTTTTGCAGAAATATCTTGTGACTGATATTTACCTCCCCATTCTTCAACAAGGAAGTTCATCGCAGCCAATTCTTCTTTAATCTTGTCCGGATTGGCGTTAGGCTTATCAACTTTGTTAATTGCAAATACAATAGGTACTCCTGCAGCCATAGCATGGTTGATAGCTTCCTTGGTCTGAGGCATGACATTGTCGTCGGCTGCTACAATAATAATTACTACGTCGGTAACCTTAGCACCACGAGCACGCATCGCTGTAAATGCTTCGTGTCCCGGAGTATCGAGGAAAGTAATCTTACGTCCATCTTCCAGTTTCACATTGTATGCACCGATGTGCTGGGTAATACCACCAGCCTCTCCTGCAATTACGTTTGCTTTACGGATATAGTCCAACAGAGATGTTTTACCGTGGTCAACGTGTCCCATTACTGTTACAATCGGAGCACGTGGCTGCAAATCTTCTTCTGCATCAGCTTCTTCTTCGATAGCCTGAGCTACTTCTGCGCTGACATATTCAGTTTTGTATCCAAATTCTTCTGCTACCAGATTGATTGTTTCTGCATCCAGACGCTGGTTGATAGAAACCATGATACCGACACTCATACAAGTAGAGATAACTTGTGTTACAGAGATGTCCATCATGTTGGCCAACTCGTTTGCAGTCACAAACTCGGTAAGCTTCAATATCTTGCTTTCTTCCTGTTCCAGTTCCTCCTGTTCCAATTGGCGGTTCTGGATAGATTCACGTTTCTCTTTACGGTATTTAGCTGCTTTATTCTTACCTTTATTAGTAAGTCGTGCTAAAGTTTCTTTTACCTGCTTAGCTACATCTTCGTCGCTAACTTCTTGCTTGATAACCGGTTTCTTAAAGCGATCTTTATTTGCGTGTTTGTTCGTATTCTGAACATTGCCTTTATTAGCGCGATCATTACGTGCTGCACCATTGTTAGAAGTATTTACAGCATTGATGTCAATACGTTCTTTGTTAATCCGGTTGCGTTTCTTTTTCTTTGAAGCATCATCAGAGTCAGATCTATCACCTTTTTCATCCGTTTTACGAATTTCTTTGATGATAGCATCTTTCATTTGTTTGCGCTGCTCCTGACGCTGTTTATCCTTTTCTTCTCGCTCTTTACGTTTTTCTTCTTTGGTCTTCTTTTTCGGACGTGTCGACTGATTCAGTGCAGCCAAGTCAATTTGTCCCACTACATTGATTTTGGATTTAAATTCAGTAGGACGAATTTTAAATACATCGTCTTCTTTCTCAAGCTGCACATTGTGTACTTCTGGGGTTTCTTTTTTCTCCTCCATTACCTCTTGTTTCAAATCTTCTTCTTTTGTATCCGGTTTAACTGTTTCATTAGAAGTGGTCGTTGAGTTTACGTCTTCCGCTTTTGATGGTGTAATCGTATTATTGACTGCTTCTGTATTATTTTGTTGAATATTATCAAATTTAGGGGTAGCCTGTTCTGTTACAGCAGGTTTTTCTGCGATTGCAGAATCTACTGTAGAATGAACATCTTCGTCTTTAGCAGGTTCGGTAGCAACTGGTTTCGTCTTCTTTTTGTTGAAGCTGTCTAAATCAATTTTACCGACAGGTTTGAATTTAGGACGTACATCATCCGGAACAACAGTCTCTATTACTTCAGGCTTTTTTGTTTCCGGTTGAAGATCTTCAATAGAAACAGAGGCTTTGTTGCGTTCTTTATTCTGTCGTTCCTGAATAATTTTTTCAGACTCTATTTTTAAATCTTTATCTTTACTGAACTCTTTTACAAGTACAGCATACTGTTCATCAGTAATTTTAGTATTCGGATTCGCTTCAATAGTATATCCTTTTTTTTGTAAAAAGTCTACTACCGTGGTGATTCCTACATTTAAATCTCGTGTTACTTTATTTAGTCTAATCGTCATACGTTTATCTAATTTTTTAATAGAGTTCTGAAAAAAGTTACTACTCACGACTGTTGTTCACCAATGAACGATGTTTTTGCCGGTTTCTGTAAACTATTCTTCAAACTCTGCTTTTAAAATCTTCAGCACATCGTCCACTGTGTTTTCTTCCAAATCTGCTTTTTCTATCAGCATTTCACGTGGAGCATTCAATACACCTTTTGCAGTATCAATACCGATACTCTTGATGGCATTGATTACCCATTCATCGATTTCATCTTTGAATTCATCCAAATAGATGTCTTCATCCATTGCATTTTCGTCCAATTCTCTGTATACATCAATTGTATATTCAGTCAGCATACTTGCCAGCTTAATATTAAGACCACCTTTACCGATAGCCAAAGATACTTCTTCCGGTTTCAAATATACTTCTGCTTTCTTTTCTTCTTCGTGCATTACGATAGAAGAAACTTTTGCCGGACTTAAGGCACGCTGTATAAACAGCTGGATGTTTGATGTATAATTGATTACATCGATATTCTCGTTACGCAATTCACGTACAATACCATGTATACGAGAACCTTTTACACCTACACAAGCACCTACCGGATCGATACGTTCGTCGTAAGATTCTACTGCAATCTTCGCACGTTCTCCCGGAATGCGGGCAATCTTTTTAATTGTAATCAATCCGTCGTTGATCTCCGGAACTTCCTGCTCGAACAAGCGCTGGAGGAACATTGGAGAAGTACGGCTCAATATAATCTTAGGATTGTTGTTTTTGTTGTCAACGCGAGCTACGACAGCACGAGCTGTTTCGCCTTTGCGGTAGAAGTCACTCGGAATCTGTTCTGTCTTGGGCAATAACAGTTCATTGCCTTCATCATCCAGCAGCAAGATTTCCTTTTTCCAGATCTGGTATACTTCTGCACTGATGACAGTTCCAACTTTGTCTATGTATTTGTTGTATAAGCTGTCTTTTTCCAGTTCCAAAATCTTGGAAGCTAATGTCTGGCGAAGATTCAGAATTGCACGGCGACCAAATTTTTCAAATATAACTTCATCTGTTACTTCTTCGCCTACCTCGTATGAGCTGTCTATTTTACGAGCTTCTGTTAACGAGATTTGTGCATTCGGATTAGTTAATTCATCATCTGCTACTACTTCTCGATTACGCCATATTTCGAAATCGCCTTTATCCGGATTTACGATTACGTCATAATTTTCGTCTGTACCAAACATTTTTGCAATCACACTGCGGAAAGACTCTTCCAATACGCTAACCATTGTTGTGCGATCGATGTTTTTTAACTCCTTAAATTCCGAAAATGTGTCAATTAAACTGACAGTTTCCTCTTTTTTCGCCATAATTATTTAAAGCTAATTAAGTATTTGGTATATTTTATTTCTTCGTATGTAAAAGTAATATCTTGCTCTACCAGTTTGGGGCGTTTGGCTCCTTCCGGCTTGATTTTTGTTTCGACAGTAATCGTAAAGTTTTCTTCGTTGGCGTCGCTCAATACTCCAACGTATTTTTTACCATCTTTAGCCAATACTTCCACATCGGTTCCGATATGAATCAGGTATTGTTTTAGAACCTTGAATGGTTGTCCGATACCGGCAGATCCTACCTCTAATTCGTAATCTTCCTCTTCCCGGTTCAATTTCGATTCTATGTATCGACTTAATTCCACACAATCGTCGATCCATACACCTTCTGCATGGTCTATCTCAACAACGATTTTATCATCTGGACTTACTGTAATATCGACCAGAAAATAATCTTTTCCCTCCAGCCATTCGTTAACTATTCGGGTAACAACATTTTTATCTATCATGCATTAACTATATAAGAACAAAAAAAGGAGCTAATCGCCCCTCCACCTTTCATCCATTTCGCTGCAAAGATATAAATAATATAATGTATTGCAAAATTATAGGGAATTTATTTCCTGTTTAAGAAAATTTAGTTTTTATGTAAAATGGTCTTGGAATTCTGCACTTTTTTTAGAAATTTGGACTAGATGTCTTATAAAAATATGTTTTTTATGCTAAAAGGGGATATTAGTAAAAAAGTTTTCCTATATTTGCTTACAAAATGATATAATAAGATTGCTTATGGAGAAAATTGATAATCTTGACAAGCAGATTCTGGAAATTATTTCTCAGAATGCCCGTATTCCATTTAAAGATGTAGCGGAAGAATGTGGTGTGTCGCGTGCAGCTATTCATCAGCGTGTACAGCGTTTGATAGATCTGAATGTAATCGTTGGTTCAGGATACCATGTAAACCCCAAAAGCCTGGGATACAGTACTTGTACTTATGTAGGTATTAAGCTGGAAAAAGGTTCTATGTATAAAAGTGTGGTTGCCGAATTGGAAAAGATTCCGGAAATTGTGGAATGTCACTTTACTACTGGTCCGTATACCATGCTTACCAAATTGTACTCTACAGACAACGAACATCTGATGGAGTTGTTGAACTCAAAGATACAGGAAATTCCAGGGGTAACTGCTACAGAAACACTGATTTCGTTGGAGCAGAGTATTAAGAAAGAAATTCCTATTCTTAAAGAACAGAAATAATGGACTGGCTTGTATCCTGTCATTTAGGAGGTGTGGTAATAGGAATATGCACTTTCCTGATCATCGGTTTATTCCATCCTGTTGTAGTAAAAGCAGAGTATTATTGGGGCACTCGTTGTTGGTGGGTGTTTCTGGTGTTAGGCCTGATGGGAATGGCAGGTTCAATTATTATTCAAAATTTGCTGGTGTCATCTTTGTTAGGAGTTTTTTCTTTCTCTTCGTTTTGGACGATTAAGGAGTTGTTCGAACAGCGGCAACGTGTGTTGAAAGGATGGTTCCCGATGAATCCCAAGCGAAAGCATGATTATGAAACAAATCAATGAGTTTATAAAACGAAAAATCTGAGGTTCAGAAATGTATCTCAGGTTTTTTGTTTTATGGAGCTATAGAATTGAAATTATCCAAACTGAATCTATTATTTTATGAAAAAGACATTTGTTTTTATTTGTTTCCTTTTGATAGGAATCAGTCAGGTTTTGTATGCGGGAAAGCCGAAAGCCAAGCATGTAGTGTTGATTGCTTTAGATGGATGGGGAGCTTACAGTGTTCCAAAGGCGAAAGATATTCCTCATATCAGCCAATTGATGGCCGAGGGTTGTTATACATTGAAGAAACGCAGCGTGTTACCTTCTTCAAGTGCAATAAATTGGGCTTCGATGTTTAATGGAGCTGCTACGGAGATTCACGGATATACTCAATGGGGTTCCAAAACTCCGGAAATTCCCTCCAGAGTCTTGAATAAACATGGCGTATTCCCTACGATTTTTTCTATCTTGCAAGAACAGAAACCGGAACTGAAAACAGCTTGTTTGTATGAGTGGGATGGGATTAAATATCTGATAGATTCTTTGGCTGTTTCTCATCACGCTCTTGCTCCTGATTATGCGAATCATCCGACTTTGCTTTGCGAAATGGCCGAACAATATATTAAGGCCGAACGTCCCCATTTTATTGCGGTATGTTTTGACCAGTTAGACCATACGGGACATGATGCAGGACATGATACTCCATCTTACTACGACAAATTGAAGGAACTGGACAGTTATGCCGGACGTATTATGCAGGCTGTAAAAGATGCCGGGATGTGGGAGGATACGATTATTATGATGACGTCCGATCATGGAGGAATTAAGACTGGGCATGGAGGAATTACTTTGGAGGAAATGGAAACTCCTTTTATCATTGCAGGAAAAAATGTGAAAAGAGGGGGCGAGTTTGAAGAAAGTATGATGCAATATGATACAGCTTCTACTATTGCATATATTTTCGGGGTAAAACAGCCTCAAGTTTGGGTAGGACGCCCCATGACGCAAGTTTTTAAATAAAGGGTTGAAGTAAGTTTGACGTTTAATAAAGGCTGTCTCAGATAAACTTGAGATGGCCTTTGTCTTTTCTTGAGGAGTGTATCATGTAACAGGAATCGGGAAACAGTGATGGATGTCGGAGGTTTTAATCGCCGTCGTTGATTGTAAAGCCGCCGGTGTTGGCTTTGCAGCCAACGTGGTTGGTTGTGCAGCCGACGACGTTGTATGAAGTCAGTGAATAGAATCAAGCACTTTTGTCTATGATAATGGATTTCTTTTCTGCAGGTGCGTTGAATTGGGGAAAATCTTAATATCTTAGAGATAAATGCAGAGGACTAAAAAGATACGAGACTATCTCAAATCTGTTTTGAAATAGTCTCGTGCCTTTTATAAATATTCTTGTAATGGGAGTTCTTTGTGTAATACTCCTAGTGCATTCATGGCCAATGCTCCCATTTCGTCTTCTCCGGGGATAATGATGACCGGAGCCAGCTTATGAATCCATTGTGTGAGTAAATCGGTGCAATATTGGCAGTGTGCGATACCGCCTGTCAGGATGATGGCATCGGTTTGACATTCCAGGGCTACATGCATGGCACCTACCTGTTTGGCTACCGTGTAAATCATGGCATCCAATACAAGCTTATGTTTTTTATTTCCGGCATGTGCCCACCGCACGATGGTGGGTACATCTGTGGTTCCTAAATGAGCAAGTAATCCTCCTTTGCCGTTCAGCATTTTCCGTATTTCTTCGTATTTATATTTGCCGCTGAAACAAAGGTCTACCAGCTGGCGTGCCGGAACTGTACCTGCCCGTTCCGGGCTGAACGGACCTTCTCCATTCAATGCATTGTTTACATCAATTACCTTTCCGAAGTGATGCGCACTGACCGAAATTCCTCCTCCCAAATGTACTACAATCAGATTCAGCTCTTCGTATTTTTTGTGAATGCTGGCTGCATATTGTCTTGAAACTGCCCGGCTGTTTAAGGCATGAAAGATGGAGATTCTTGGAACCTCCGGAATACCGGTCAGTCGTGCAATGTCGCGCAACTCGTCAGTAACTACAGGGTCGGCAATAAAAGAAGGGCATCCGGAGTGAGAGGCAATGTCATCAGCAATGAGTGCTGCCAGATTGGAAGCATGTTCCATATTGGCATTCCAAAGGTCATGCTTGATACGTTCATTGATGCGGTATACTCCTCCCGGAATAGGCTTAAGGAGACCTCCACGAGCTATGATGGCATCGAAGTGAAGGGATATTCCGGCCTTGGCAAGTGCTGTATATACATGCTCTTTCCGGTATTCGTACTGTTCATTGATGTGATGATAGGGAGCCAGTTCTTCGGCAGAATGATAGACACTCTCTTTCCAAACCTGTGTGCTGTCTTCGTATACAGCCAGTTTGGTAGAAGTAGACCCTGGGTTGATTACAAGTATTTTCATAACAGTCAGTCGTTTTGATTGCCGGCAAGGCAAGCCAATGCCAGGCTGTAAAATTTTGAATTACCCGAATCGCTACGCGATGGAACAACTACAGGGGCAATGGTTCCTGTAAGCATGCCCGCCATATTTGCATCTCCAAACAGCGATAAGGTTTTGTAAAAAGTATTTCCGGATTCGATATTCGGGAAGATTAAAATATCTGCATTTCCCACAACAGGAGAACTGAGTCCTTTTATTTCTCCACTGTGTCTGTCGCAGGCTGTCTTTGCGTCCATTGGTCCGTCTATGAAAATCTTTCCTAACCTTCCTTGTAGAGCTTCTTCTTTCAGTTGTGCATAACTTAATGTATGCGGAAATTTTTCATTGGTTTTCTCGGAGCAGTGAATCAGTGCGATGCGGGGTTGCTCGTGTCCTAAACGATGGCAGATTTGCGTATCCGACTTTATCATGGCGCGGAATTGCTCCAGAGAAGGACGTGGAATAACTGCTGCGTCCGAAAAGAAAAGCAACTTATGATATAAGGGGATTTGTGCAAGGGAAACATGGCTGAGTATTCCTCCTTCGGGCAGTAATCCTTTTCCTTTCTTAAGTACGGCACGAAGCAGATTGTCTGTATTGATAAGCCCTTTCATTAGAATGTCGGCTTCGCCTGTTCGTACCAGCTCTACGGCCAGTGCAGCAGCTTCGTCGGGCGTGGGTGCGGTATATACACGGACGAAGTCCGGAGAGGCGGCATGCAGACGGTCGGCTATAGTCCGGTGGTTCTCATCGGTTACCAATAGATAAGACGCAATCTCTTCACGCAGACTTCGGATAATGACATATTCTGTATGAGGGTCATTGGGGCAAACTACTGCCACTCTGCGGCGGATACAGCGAGAGCGCAATACATTCACTAATTGGCTGAGTGATCGGATTGGTTCCATATATTAGATTTTTTTCAAATATGGGAAAATAATCTGGATTTATCTCTATCTTTGTTTCACTTCTAAGAAAGATTTAACTTATGAAAACGTTTCAAAACTTCGATATTGAAGCGGACTATAAGGCGCTACATAGTCGCTTTCCCAATCATGCCGATGCTCCTTTGATAGGTATTACGGCGAATTTCAGTGAGGGTAATTTGATGCTGGCCCCGGGCTATTATACTTCAGTTCTTCGGGCGGGAGGTATTCCTGTTGTGATTCCTCCGACAGAAGATACCGATGCTTTGATCGGTTTGCTTGATACGCTTGATGCCGTTTTATTGAGTGGTGGTGCCGATTTGAATCCGTTGTATGTGGGCGAGGAGCCGATACGCGAATTGCAGGACATTAATCCCCATCGCGACCGTCAGGAGTTATTGCTGGTACGTCTGGCAGCAAATCGCCAACTTCCTATATTAGGTATTTGCCGGGGTATGCAGGTGATGACAGCAGCAATGGGAGGAACCCTTTATCAGGACATTTATGCGCAGCGGGAGGGAGAGTCTGTCAAACATAGTCAGAAACTTGACCGGGCTTACGCTTCGCATACTGTTCAGATTGTCCCCGAATCATTATTGTCGGATGTGCTGAATACTCTTACTGTTGCTGTCAATTCGTTCCATCATCAGGCAGTCAAGGAGCCGGCACCCGGCTTTCGTGTTTCGGCTTATGCCCCCGATGGAGTGATTGAAGCAATTGAAAGTACTGAATATAAGTCGATGCTGGGAGTACAGTGGCATCCCGAATGTTTCATCTTGAATGGGGATGAATACATGATGCCGATATTCGACTGGCTGGTACGTGAGGCTCATTCTTACCGTAGGGCAAAACGCTTGCACAGCCGTTTGCTGACTCTCGATACCCATTGTGATACGCCCATGTTTTTTGGTCAGCAAATTAATTTTGCGTCTCGTGACCCTAAAATCAAGGTCGATTTGCATAAAATGACCGAAGGGCGTCAGGATGCCACCATTATGGTTGCTTATCTGGCACAGAAAGAACGTACAGAAGAAGCTTTGCTGGCTGCAACAGCCAAGGCAGACCGTTTGCTGAACGAGATAGAGCGTATGGTGGCTATGAACTGCACGGCCGTAGACATTGCTTATACTCCGGCCGACTTGTATCGTTTGAAGCAGGCTGGAAAGAAGGCGATTATGCTGGGTATAGAAAATGGATATGCCATTGGTAAAGATTTAAGTAATGTGGAACGTTTCCGCCAAAGAGGGGTGGTATATATGACATTGTGCCATAATGGAAACAATGATATCTGCGGTTCGGCACGTTATAATGAAGAGAATCTGGGTGTCAGCGCTTTCGGTGAGCAGGTCATCCGGGAGATGAATCGGGTAGGCATGATGGTTGATTTGTCGCATGCCGGTGAACGGACTTTCTATGATACGTTGGATATCAGTGCGCAACCGGTGGTTTGTTCTCACTCTTCTGCACGGGCACTGTGCGATCATCCTCGTAATCTGACTGATGCACAACTCAAGGCTATTGCCGACAAGGGTGGTGTAGTGCAGGTTTGTCTGTATAGCGGATTCCTGCGTCAGGATGCTCCGGCTACGATTGAGGATGCAATTGAACATATCAATCACATGGTCAGTGTGATGGGCATAGAACATGTGGGTATCGGAACCGATTTCGATGGCGATGGAGGTATTATAGGGTGCAATGATTCGTCGGAACTGATTAATCTGACACGGCGCTTCTTGTTGGAGCGTTATGATGAAGAGGCAATTCGTCTGCTTTGGGGAGGAAACTTCCTGCGGGTGATGGAAGAAGTGCAGAAAAACAGCTACCTTTGCAGCTGTAATCATTAAAGATAACGAAGATGAAAAGACTGATTAGAAATATAGGAGGAGTGTGTTTGCTGGCATGTGCATGTGTGGCGTGTGGCAGTAGTAACAACAAAGCCAAACAGGAAGAACAGACGGAAGAACAGGCCTTTGTGCAGGCTCCGGCTTTCAATGCTGACAGTGCTTATGCTTATGTAGAAAAGCAGGTGGCTTTTGGTACACGTGTGCCGAATTCGGCTCCTCATAAGGCTTGTGGCGATTATCTGGCAGATAAGTTGGCTGGATTTGGGGCGAAAGTGTATAATCAGTATGCCGACTTGATGGCGTACGATGGCACAATGCTGAAGGCCCGTAATATTATTGGGGCTTATAACCCGGAATCGAAAAAGCGAGTTTTACTTTGCGCACATTGGGATACACGTCCGTATGCCGATGAAGATGAGGCAAAGCATCACCGTACTCCTATCGATGGGGCAAACGATGGAGCCAGTGGGGTAGGTGTTTTGCTGGAAATAGCCCGTCAGTTGCAGAAGCAAGCACCGGCTATTGGGGTTGATATTGTATTCTTCGATGCGGAAGATTATGGAACACCTGATTTCTATGAAGGTACCCATCGCAGCGATACTTGGTGTTTGGGTTCACAATATTGGGGACGTATTCCGCATGTACCCGACTACAAGGCTCGCTTTGGTATTTTGCTCGATATGGTAGGAGGTAAGAATGCATCGTTCTATTACGAGGCCTATTCCAAAAATACGGCTCATACCGCCATGCAGAAGATATGGGATGCAGCGCACCGAATCGGTTATGGAAATTATTTTGTAAAGAAAGATGGAGGACATATTACCGATGATCACATGTATGTACATCGGTTCCGCCAGATTCCGTGTGTCGATGTCATCGATTTCGATCCGAACAGTGATACAGGCTTTAATCATACCTGGCATACACTGAAAGATAATATGGAACATATTGACAAGGCTACTTTGCAGGCTGTAGGTCAGACTGTGATGACGGTGATTTATAATGAAAAATAAAAATAAAAGAGAATGAAAGCAAAGTGCTTTGCTGGTGTGTGGATGCTGTTTCTTTGTTTGTTGGGGCATTGTTCCTTATTCTCACAAACGCGGGAAGACTCTGTAACAATAAAGGGGGTTGTGTCTGATTATGAAGGAAAACTTATAGAAAACTGTTCTGTAATGTTTCAGAATTCGAACTTTGATACTTTGTTTGAAACGAAAACCGATAAAAATGGAAAGTATCAGATTTGTCTTCCTAAAGGCAAATATAGCAATATGGGGGCAATAGATATGGATACTTATCCTCATACAATGAGGTCTGGAATGAAAAATGAAGACCTCAGACTGGAGTTCTGGGGATGGAATTTTATAGCAGACAGAGATACTACCTTGAACATCCGGTATGACCGGATGGAGGTATATGGTTTGCATGCTTTTCAGATACCTGGAGGTGTACCGGCTTATCAGATATATGTTCGCCCTATGAGTCTGACAAGATTTTTAGCTGAAAAAGGTATAGAAAATGCTCAGCATAAAGAAGATTTATCGGGTGTGACTCAGGCTGCGTCTGTAGAGATTGCTAAATGCGATAATCTTGCTCCTGCAATTGATAAGGTGGGGATAAAAGTCTGGATTGACGGAGAAGAAGTTCCTGTTTTAATGAAACAGCAGATAAAGGAATATTATGAGGCGACCGAATATGGAATTGCATATTTTCTGACCGTTGGTATTCCGCAGAAAAGAACATCATTACCCTATCAGATAGTTAAGGTGGAATTGACCGATTTGGAGAATGGAGATCGGGGAGAAGCTGTTTATTATCTGGAAAAGAATGATTATATCGAATGTGGAAAATAACAACTATATTAGGGAACTGCACAAATAAATAAAATTCATAGATTTAATATAAAGTGAAACAATGAAGACGATTAACGAACTGCAAGACGAGGTAATCGAGGAATTCAGCGATTTTGAAGACTGGATGGATAAGTATCAGTTGCTCATTGATTTGGGCAATGAACAGGAACCACTCGATCCGAAATATAAAACAGAACAAAATCTGATAGATGGATGTCAGAGCCGTGTATGGCTGCAGGCTGACTTGGTGGATGGAAAAATTATATTTCAGGCAGAGAGTGATGCTTTGATTGTAAAAGGTATTGTAACCTTACTGATTAAAGTGGTATCAGGGCATACTCCCGATGAAATATTGAACAGCGATTTGTATTTTATTGAAAAAATCGGTCTGAAAGAACATTTGTCGCCTACCCGTAGTAATGGTCTGCTGGCAATGGTGAAACAGATGCGTATGTATGCGCTTGCCTTCAAGGCGAAGAATGCCTGAGGCAGACGGACTTTTTCCCTGCGGGAAGCGACAGGAAACAATGGCTCGGGAAGAGAGGCGGAAGCATATTCCGGTTCTTTTCCCGAACTGTTTTTTATGCCTGTCTTAGCCGTTCCTTAGCGTATCAATCCTTTATCCGAAACCCTCGTCCCTGCAATGACGCGCCCTCGTCCCTGCAATGGCGAGGTTTTTAATTCTTGAATTAGTCTGTAAAAATGCATGAACCAAAATCTTACCTTATCTGACTTTTATGTCGCATTTCTTCTTTGTTTGATGAGTAGCCATTGGTATAATGTCTGTATACTGCTTACAATGCATACAGTTGTGAGCGAAGGGTATCCATTCATGTAAAAGAAAAATATCCACCAGATTGCAGTGGCAATGGTGAGCATATATACTTCTGCTTGCATGAAAGGTTCTTTATTCTTTTTCCATGTAAACACTCCGTATAGGGTGCTGATTGCAGAGAGTCCCATGATGACGGTCAGTAACCACTCTTGATGACAGATGCTTTCTATTGTTCCATATATGCAAGCAAGGCATAGTGCAATTGAAAGCAAAATATCAATAAAGCTGTATATTTTCTCTTGTATCATGATTACTTATTTATTCGATTGGTGTCAAAAAGTTTCCTTCTATTTCGTTTCCTTCCATATCGTAGAAGAGGATGCTGTAATTCCCCTCCTTATATGGGAGTAATTCGATATGAATAGTTTCTGCGGTAGTAGCTGTAAGAAGTTTTGATATACAATGCCTACTTCTCCTTTTACGATTACTTGGTAAGTGGAGTTTTCCTTAAACAGAATCATGATTGTTGTTTCTTCTATTGAAACATCAATGGGAATCTGACTTTGGGTGTTAGAAGGCTTTTTGTTGCTCAATGTTAAAGATATTTTTTCCTGAGCATAAATATTACTTGATATAAGTAATAAGGAGATGGTCTGTAGTAAAAATATTTTCTTCATGGCATTTATATTATGATTTTGGTATGATACAAAGTTATGTATAGGTAGGTAGTAATGCAAGAAAGACAGGTGGACAAGAGGTAGACATGTTTGGATTGTAACATCTTGATAATTAATACTTATTATTTGTGTATGGAATAAAAAGGTAGACATACCAGATACCCGTTGAAAAAGGAGGAAAAATAGAGCGTATTTGTTGGGTATTTATATGTATTTGTTATCTTTGTACATGTCTTTACTTGAAAAATACTATGAAACATATATATGCTGTTATTCTTGGTGTCATTACAGTATTGTTCATACTGTTTTCGCTCTTTTATCAAAAGCAATCGGACGGGACAGATATGCCTCTGAAACAGGTGGAACAATTGATGCAGGAAAGACCGGACAGTGCATGGAAGTTGTTGCAGCATATACCGCAAGTCTCAAAGTTTGATGAAGAAAGCCAAGCTTTTTATGCATTGTTGTTTACACAGGCGCAATATAAGAATCATATTCCGGTAGAAAACGATTCTCTTCTTCGCATTGCAGAGCGGTATTATCAAGACAGCCCGGACTCTTTGTATAAAGCATGGACTTATTTCTATTTGGCACAGTATTGTCGTGATTCGGGAGAAAAGGAAAAGGCATTGAGCTATTTTCAACTGGCAGACAGGGCAAGCAGGAATATCTCCAATGATCGACTTCGTTTTCTGCTAAACCTGCATTGGGGAAGTTTCCTGATAGATGAAACAGATACAGAGGATGGCATCGGGAAGTATAGGGTAGCGAAAGAACATGTCATTCGGTTGAAAGATACATTGGCTTTGGTGAATTTGTATGATAATTGGGGATGGGGGTATTTGCTGAATGGGAAATACGAACAGGCGGACAGTATGTTGAATTTAGGATTAAAATTGTCTTTGATGATTGAAAACAGATATTATGACGCTTATTTATTGAATCATTTGTCTTTGGCGGCCCGTCTGAGAGGGGAATATTTTTTAGCTTTACGTTTGCTTGACCGTAGCATTGGCATCTTTCAGCAGGATTCTACGGAACTTTATCCTTTATGGATCAATAAGGGAGAGATTTATCTGAACATGGCACAATACGATTCTGCCCGTTTTTATTTTGAGAAAGACCCCCGATACACTACTTTGTACGAAAAAGCCGGTCATCATCGTTTGTGGGGCATGTACGAGGAGAAAATGAAAAACTATGCAGGAGCATTGGAACATAGCAAGCGTTATGCGGCACTGTTGGATAGTATTCATGAGGAAGAATTGTCGTTTAAACTGACGGAACTCCAGCGGAAATATGATTATTCGTTGGTGCAGAGCGAGAACAAACTGCTGAAAGTAAAACGGCAGCGTCTTTATGTAGTTCTTTTTAGTATCTGTACGGTGGTAATGATTGTAGGGATGGTATCCTTTTTTACACATAGGGAAGAAAAACGGATAATGTCGGAACAAATTCGCTCAAAGGATGACCTGATGAAGCAGATTCGTTTGCAACTTCAGAAAGAAACTATTGCCTTGCAGTCTGCACGTGAAGAAATGGTAAGCAGGGAATTGAACTTGGCAACGGAATTATCGGAGAGAGAAAAGGTTATTAAAGAATATTTGTCCAATGAGCAGTCTATGCGTAAGGAAGTATTGCGTCATAGTGAAGTAATCAAAAAAATGGAGGTGTTGAATGAAATGAGCCAGCGGGATAAAAATCGGAATAGTGATTCGATTATGCTTTCTGCAGATGAACTGGCTAATCTGGTGGAGGTAGTGAATCTTTGTTATCATCATTTTGCAGAACGTTTGTGGAAACAGTTTCCTGCCCTTACAGAAACGGATATTCATCTGTGTTGTCTGATAAAAATAGGAATCTCCAACGCTGAGATTTTGTATTTACTGAATACAAACAAGGCGGCTTTGAAAAAGCGTAAGAACCGTATGAAGCATGAAAAGATGGGAATGGGAGAGAATGATTCGTTCGATGGTTTTATATTGAATTTTTAGCAGTGTTCTTGTCTTTTCATGATGATTTTCCTTTATATTTAAACACTTCTTCGCTGAAGTGGTTTTGAAATTTATTTGTATTCTTATTTCATGCTTATTCTATTTATAATGAGGTGGATGGAAGTGTGAAAGCATATTCTTGCAAAGTATAGGATAGAGGAAATGGATTTGAAATTGAATTTATTGCTGTTTTTCTTGGATTGGGAGATGAGGAGTTGTAAATTTGGATAAAACATGAGTTTATGGACAATTTCTTTTTGGAAACACGAGACGTGGTCAAGCGTTATGCAGACCATACGGCTCTAAACGGAGTCAGCATTCAGGTGCCCGAAGGTAAAGTATTTGGTCTGCTCGGGCCGAATGGTGCCGGTAAAACCACTTTAATCCGTATCATCAACCGTATTACGGCTCCTGATGCCGGAGAAGTGTATTTTGACGGTCATTTGTCTCGTCCGGATGATATTTATCGTATTGGATATCTTCCCGAAGAACGAGGCTTGTATAAGAAAATGAAGGTAGGCGAACAAGCCATTTATTTAGCACAGCTGAAAGGGTTAAGCCGGCAAGACGCTACAACTCGTTTGAAACATTGGTTCGATAAATTTGAAATTACTTCCTGGTGGAATAAAAAGTTGGAAGAGTTGTCTAAAGGAATGCAGCAAAAAGTGCAATTTATCATTACGGTGCTGCATGAACCTCAATTACTGATATTCGATGAGCCTTTTTCTGGTTTCGACCCTGTGAATGCCGAATTGCTGAAAAGGGAGATATTGGAGTTAAAGCAAAAAGGACATACCATTATTTTTTCTACACACAATATGGCTTCGGTCGAAGAAATTTGTGATAAGATTGCCTTGATCAACCATTCGGAAGTGGTTCTGCAAGGGGAAGTGAAAGAAGTTCGTAGTCGTTTCAAAACCGATACTTATACACTGGTTACACAAGGAGATGTGTTGTTGCAAGATACACCGCTTTTTGAAGCTGCTTTGAAGGAAGAAGAGGGACAGGAGCGATATTATACGGTGAGAAAGTTGCAGGATGTGCCTAATACTGTTTTATTGTCGGAACTTGGGAAGCAGACAGAAATTCTGTCGTTTGCAGAATGTATTCCTTCAATGAACGAAATATTTATCCGTACGGTTGAAGGAAAAAACAATCAGTAAACTCTCTTATTTGAAGATTTACAATCTTAAAAATTAAAAGCTATGTCTAAAATATGGATTATTATACAGCGTGAATTCTTGCATCGCGTGACCAAGAAATCATTTATTGTGCTGACAATTCTGATGCCTTTCATTATAGCAGCTACTGTTTTTGTACCGGTATGGCTCTCGATGGTGAAAAGTGATGTGCCTCAGAAAGTGGTAGTCATTGATGATACAGGAAAGTATCTTCCTCAATTCAGAAACAACGAGTCGTATAGCTTTGTACCGGCCTTGAAAATGGAGCCTGAGTTTCGTAGTGATACCACGGATGTCAGTGCGGTGGTGATGATTACGGATGATTTGATTCAGCATCCGGAGGCTGCTACTATATACTCTCGTAAGGAAGTGCCTAAGAGTTTGTCTCGTCTGGTAAATGAGGTGCTGAATGAACAGATACGTCATGATAAACTGGAAAAATATGATATCCCTCAACTGGAAGATATCATGAGCGATTTTGAAACTTTATATTCGGTACGTACTGTGAAGTGGGCAGATGATGGAACTGCCAGTGAGTCGAATTCTTTGGTGGCAATGATGTCAGGGATGATACTTACCTTTCTTATCTATATGTTTATCATGGCATATGGTGGAATGGTGATGCAGAGTGTAATGGAAGAGAAGACAAACCGTATTGTAGAATTGATTATCTCTTCAGTAAAACCTTTTCAGCTGATGATTGGCAAGATTATTGGCATAGGTTTGGTTGGTATTCTGCAGTTGTGTATTTGGGGAGTAATGCTGTTTGTAATTTTAGGTGTGACGGGTACAGCCTTCGGCTATTCTGCTTTGCAGTCGCCTGATATGACGGGAGCAATGATGGAAGCTTCTGCAAGTCCTGTGAGTGATGATACGACATCTTTGTTGGCTGCTTTATACAACATGGATTTTCTGAAGTTGGGTGCGTTTTTTGTTCTGAATTTTATTGGCGGTTATCTGATTTATGCCTCTATCTTTGCGGCTATTGCAGCTTCGGTAAACGAACAGGAGGATTCACAGCAGTTTATGCTTCCGGTTACACTGCTGTTGGTTTTTGCTATGTATGCGGCTATTGCCAGTGCAGATAATCCGGATGGTCCGTTGGCTGTATGGTGCTCAATGATTCCGCTGACGTCTCCGGTAGTAATGATGGTCCGGCTGTCTTTTGATGCTCCCATGTGGCAGTTGATTCTGTCGCTATGTATTTTGTATGGTACCGCCTTGGGGTTGATTTGGACAGCAGGAAAAATCTATCGTGTCGGTATTTTGATGTATGGTAAAAAGCCTTCGTTGAAAGAAATGTTTCGTTGGATACTTTATAAATAAATGTTCAGGTAAATAATTCCTGTAGCACGATCAGTGATTTCAGTTCCGGAAAGTCTGGAAGATGGAGTCTGTAATATTCATCCATGATGTCTAAGCAACGATTCCGTTCTCGGCGACTCATGCTGAAAAGATGCATCGTGTCGTAATTCATACGTAGTAGTGTGCGGATTTGTGCGGCTTCTTCGGGCCGTACAAACATTCCGTGCAAAGGCTTAGAAGGGGAAAAACAAGCATTCATTAAGTCAAAGTAGCAGCCCTCCGTATAGTTTTCTGTATTAGGATAGAGTCCTAAAAAACGGGACAGACGCATCAGAAAAACCAAGTGAAAGTTGGCGAAATTGCTATCACATGTATCCAGCCATTGGATAGAATGGATAAGGTAAGCAAAAAGTGGTCTGTTTTCCGCTTCTTCTTTAAGTGCACGGAACAGGAATTCTGCCAGAAACATGGCAATGGCCGATTTGTATGGATCGTAAGGAAGACTGTGGAATAGATACCACATTCTGGCTTCTTTGATAGGGTGAAGTCCTGTCTTGGGACGTATTTCCGCTTCAAACTCAACAATCGATAAAGGTTGAAACAAGACTGATTTCACTGTAGTCTTGCGTGAACGGGGGAGTGGAACCAAAAAAGACATTTCTCCTTCGGTCTCCGTATAGATGTGGATAATGTTCGATTTGTCGTTGTACTTTACTGTATGTAATACGATGCCTGTATATTTTTGTAACATAGTAATACAAAGATATAGAATCTGAACTAAAATAAATACATAAAAGGAGCTGAGATATATGGGAAGATGGCTTTTTAGACTTTTTGTAGGTCTTTGTAATCAAATAATTGAAAAAAAATATCAGAAAGTTTTGCAGGTATGAAAATTCTTCATACCTTTGCAACCGCAATCGAGAGATATGCATCCTCAGTTGCGGGCTCAGAAGTTCTTTCTGGGAGTAAAGGATGGCCCGTTCGTCTATCGGTTAGGACGCAAGATTTTCATTCTTGAAAG